>MDTB01038877.1_pt1 | contig 61640 bp, 66 predicted proteins | sample 811161 | NCBI WGS metagenome assembly MDTB01 (sample SAMN05326650, study PRJNA326480) | marine metagenome | isolation source: seawater | place: Mediterranean Sea | collected 2009
CATCAGGAAATAATTATCCTGGAGAAATGTTTGTTTGGAGTGCTTTTTCATCAGTGGAAGCAGCGTTTACGCAATCTCAAGGATATGATGTCTATAACGTTTCTAAGGAATTAGAAGCGCTTAGAGAGGTCGTATACAACGTGACTTGGAAACCTATTAAAGGCTTTGAATTAGATCCCGGTTATGAAAGAGTGACTCGAGTTAGAGTTTCCGCAGCAAATCTTGCTGCTTATGTTGAAGCTGGAACTAAAATGGAAGCTGCTATTCAAGAAGCTGGACATGATTTCAAACTAGGAATCATGCAACCACTAGGTGGTGGTTCTTACGAAACAGGAACGTTATTAGTCAGAGGCATATCCAGAACAGCTACTGATGTTGGTAAGTTGGTCGACGAATATTTTGCCGGAGCAAAATGGGCTAGTGCATACAATGATTTTGTAGCTCTACAAGATGAAGTTGTGCACGATTCTTACGAGCAATGTGAACAAATTTACACTGCTAGATAAAATTTTTTAAGGAGAAAAAATGAAAAAAATAATAATATTAATTACTGCGCTTTTATCTTTTAGCGTAGCTGCGGAAGGTGAAGGCAAACATGAAATGCATGCCTTTTATTTTATGAATGTTTCAAACCCAGTTGCCGTAGTTGGCGCCATTGATAAATTTGCTGCTTCCAGTTGTGGGCAAAAGTTCCCAGCTGATATCGGCTTAATGGCAGAAGCGATAAATGGTTCAGAAGCCTCTACGCACTTCGTGGTTGTTTCTTATGCAAAAATGGCTGACTTTCAAAAAGCCGGAGCTTTAATGCAGTCTTGCCCTGAAGCTGCAGCAATGTTGCAAGAAATTGGTACAGGAGCAGATCCCGTATCTGAATTTGCTATCATTCCGGCAATCGAAGTTGGCGATTGGTCGAAAGATAATGCTTTCATGAAATATGACATCACGACTTCAAACGAAGCAGTGTATGCGAAAGCTTGGACTGAGTTAATGGCAGCTAACGTTGCTGATGGCACAGTCACTGGTTCGTATGGTTTAAACAGAATATTCTTAGGCAACAACAAAGCCTCTCATTTTGTTTACATCGGAGCTTCAGACATTGAAACTTTAACCGCTAACCAAACAGACCAAACGGCTTCTCCAGCATTTGCTAAATTTGCTAGAAAAGTTGGCGGCTTGAGAGAAGTATTAAATACGTCCTTGATCCTGCCGGTTAAGTCTTGGCCTAAACAATAGGAAAAACAATGAAAAAATTATTAATAACTTTATTGGCTGTTAGTGGCTTTTCGTTTGCAGATGGCCACGGACATTCGGATATGAACGATGTGTATTATGCATATTACAGTCTTGCAGCAAACAATCCCCCAGCAGTAGTTGCGGCGATGGATAAATTTGCAGACTCTGATTGTTTTGAAAAACAAAAAGCAGCGGTCACTCTAGTAGGTGAACTATTTAATGGTAAGTCACCTCGTACCCATACTTTTGTTGTCACTCACAACAGTTCTGAAGAAATGAATGAATCCATTGCGACGAGTTCAGCTTGCCCTGAGTATGCTGAGTTTCTAACGTCTCTTGCGGGTGCATCTACACCAACGGAAGAGTGGCTAGCCAAGTCTTTATTTGAAGGCGGTGATTGGACCAATGATACGGTTTTCCAAACGTTTGAAATCAACGTCAAAAATGAAGATGTTTATCTTGCTGCCTACAAAGAATTCACGGAAGCAATGACTGAAAAAGGTCAAATTCCTGGATCTTACGGAGTTGAGCGAGTGGTTGCTGGAAAAGGCTTTTCGCACTTTGCTTTTATCGGTGCTAAAAATCTAGAAGAGCTCATGGAATTCACTGCTTCGTTAACAATGAAAAATCCTGATTTTAGAAAATTTCAAACTAAAATACAGAAAAATAGAAGAGTTGTTAGGCGTAGCATAGTCATGCCAATTAAAGCTTGGGATTAATTCAGCAAAATAAAAAAAAGGGAGCTTCGGCTCCTTTTTTTTATTCCTCGCTAATATCTTCAATCTTATTAATTTTTCGTCCCAAAGCATTTTCTCGAGTTTTATAATTTGCGACTTTTGAAACAGTCTGTTCAGCAGCTTTTTCTAGTTCATTTATTGCTCCAGACCAATTACTAAATTCATCTTTAATTTCATTTAAAATTTGAGAAACTTTTTCGGCTTTTTCATTCAAAGTATAAGTTTCATGACCCATCCTTACAGTTTCCAAAAATGCTGCCAAAGAGCTAGGTCCTAATACAAAAACTTGATTCTCACTTAAAAGTTTTGGGCGAATACCTTCTATTAAATCTACGAGAGTTATTAATTTTTCTGAAGGTAAATAAAGAATTGCCAATTTATATGTGATCCCATCAAGAATGTATTTCTTTTGAATTTCAGCAGCTTCGCTCAACAAAGAATTTTTTAATTTACTAAGAGCGCGATCGCGATCGGCTTTTGTTTTTGAATCTTGATAATCATCGTATTGTTGAGAAAAAAATTTTGAGTCGATTGGGATCTTTTTCCCATCTGCGGTTTGAACCGAACAATCAACTAAATCAGAAGATTTTGGATTGATTTGATCTTGCATTTTAAATTTACCTTCCGGGATAATCTCTTTGACGATAGCTTGTAGATTCCATTCTCCAAGTTTCCCAGCGAACGAACCACCTGATAGAAACCTTCTAATTTGGGTCATTGGATCCTGAAAAGTAATATTTAAATCTTTGATACTTTCGACTGTTTCTTGCATGGAATTTATTCTTTCCATAGAAGTTATTAATTCTTTAGAGTCTTCTTTGTTATTATTTTTATCTTTTATAACCAGATATAAAATAATTCCTATGAGTAGAGCGACAATTAAGTAGTCCATCAAATTCTCTTGTATAAAGCTAAAGTAGAAAGAGAGATAATTCCAAGACAACAGATTAAAACCCAACCAGGAATAGATATGCCTAAAAGGCTCCACATAACTTCAGCACAGTTTCCGTCGCCAATCAGCATCATTCTTAAAGCATCGCTAAAATACGATTGATCAATTAAGTAGCTTAGGTCAGGTCCGCACGTAGGCACTTGATCGGCTGGCAAAGATTGTAAATACAGATGGCGAATAGCGGAAGCGGCTCCGCCTACGCTAAAAAGACCAGTTAAGCTAAAATAGATTTTGGGATGTTGATTGTGAATGATGCCAACCAATGCTGCTAACCCAGCAAGCGCAATTGCAATTCTTTGAATGATGCACATGGCGCAAGGCTCAAGACCCAATTGATATTCCATATAGTAAGCAGTGGCTAGCAAGCCAATGCAAAAAAACAAAATGAGGGTTAGAACTTTTCTCATGGGTCTAATAAACTCCTTAGAGTTAGTATAACCAACCAACAAACGAAAGTATTCATGGCCAAACCAGAAAGCACTTCAGATAACGATTCGGTAATTTTAGTCGACGGTTCTTCATATGTTTATCGTGCCTATCATGCTTTGCCGCCATTGACGACTTCGACTGGTCAACCAACTGGTGCCGTTCGTGGGGTTACCACCATGGTCATGAGAATTTTAGAAGATCATCCAGATAGCCCGGTGGGAATGATTTTTGATGCCAAAGGATCGACGTTTCGTCACGACATGTATGATCAATACAAAGCCAATCGCCCACCTATGCCTGATGATTTGCGTCCACAGATTCAACCTATTTATGATATTTGCGAGGCTTTGGGTTTAAAAATATTTGTCGTCGATAACGTTGAAGCCGATGACGTTATTGGTACGCTGGCCGCCCAAGCAGAAGCTCAAGGGATTAAAACAGTAGTTTCTACCGGTGATAAAGATCTAGCGCAATTGGTAACCAAAAATATTCGCTTGGTTAATACCATGAGCAATGAAGTTTTAGATGAAGATGGCGTGATGAATAAATTTGGCGTGAAGCCTGAACAAATAATTGATTATTTGGCATTGGTGGGCGACACCTCCGATAACATTCCTGGAGTCAACAAGGTCGGTCCGAAAACAGCAGTCAATTGGTTAACGAAATACGAAACAGTAGACAATATCATTACCAATGCCGATGAGATACCTGGAAAAGTGGGCGAGTATTTGCGTGCGGGAATAGAGCAGCTGAAGTTGTCACAACAACTCACTACTATTAAGAAAGACGTTGAATTGGATTTCGGTATCAACGATCTAGCAGTTGGCAAAAGAGATGCTGATAAATTGCATCAACTCTTCACTGAGATGGAATTCAAAACCTTGATTAAAGGTGCCGCGTCAAAAACTAATAAAGATGCGCCAAAAAGTTCACCTGGTGCTGATCAAACAGCCGTTGCACCAGTAAAAAAAATAGACTCAAAATATCAATGTATTTTAGAAGAAGCAGATTTAGATGCGCTGATTAAAAAATTATTAAAAGCCAAAGTACTGGCTTTGGACACCGAAACAGATAGTTTGGATTTTACAGTTGCCAATTTAGTGGGTATTTCACTTTGTGCGAAAGCTGGTGAAGCAGCTTACATCCCAATTCAACATGACTATGAAGGTGCGCCTAAACAACTTACTAAAAAACTGGTTGTTGAAAAATTAAAACCGCTTTTGGAGAAAGTCCCAGTTGTCGGTCAACATATTAAATTTGATCGAAACGTTTTAGCTCAACACGGTCTAGAAATTAACAACATTGCGAGCGATAGCATGTTGATGTCATATGTCTTGGATTCCACTGCAACGCGTCACAACTTAGATGCGATGGCGAAGTTTTATTTAAATTACGAAACAACGACTTATGAAGAAGTAGCTGGCAAAGGCGTTAAACAAATTACTTTTAATCAAGTCGATTTAGAAGCGGGTAGTGATTATGCCGCCGAAGATGCAGACATAACTTTCCGTTGTTACGAGCTTTTAAAAGATAAATTAGCCAAGACTCCAAAATTAGAAAAAGTGCTTACCGAAATTGACTTACCAATGATTAAAGTCCTTTCAGAAGTAGAGCAAAATGGTGCCTTGGTAGATTCTGAGATTTTACGAATTCAATCCAATAATTTAGGGCAACGAATCAATGGCTTAGAAGAACAAGCCTTTGGCGTTGCAGGTAAAGAATTTAATTTGGCATCGACCAAGGACCTTCGACAAATATTTTTTGACGAAATGAATCTGCCAGTGATTAAAAAAACTCCAGGCGGTCAGCCGTCTACGGATGAGTCGGTTCTGCAAGATTTAGCTAGAGAATACGAACTGCCCAAGATTTTATTGGAGCACCGAACACTCGCCAAACTCAAAAGCACTTACACCGATAGTCTGCCCGAACAAATTTCTACCAAAACTGGAAGAGTACATACGTCTTATCACCAGGCCGTAACCTCTACAGGCCGTTTGTCTTCAGCAGATCCTAATTTGCAAAACATTCCAATTAAATCGGAAGAAGGGCGCATGATTCGAAATGCTTTTATCGCTCCAAAAGGTTTTAAATTGTTAGCAGTTGATTATTCACAAATTGAATTGCGCATCATGGCGCACCTATCAAAAGACAAAGGTATGATTGGCGCTTTTGAAAAAGGCGAAGACATCCATGCAGCAACGGCGGCCGAAGTTTTTGGAAATCCTGGAGAGGCCGTCACTGACGATCAGCGTCGCAGTGCCAAGGCAATTAATTTTGGATTGATTTACGGAATGTCAGCATTTGGCTTGGGGAAAGCTTTAGGGATTCCTAGAAATATGGCCCAAGATTATATTGATTCTTACTTTGCTAAATATCCAGGCGTTCGACTTTATATGGAGCAAACCAAAGAACGAGCTCGAGAAAAAGGCTACGTTGAAACCCTTTTTGGAAGACGCATGTATTTACCTGGAATTCATAGTGGTCGAACCAGACAAGCATCAGAACGAGCTGCAATCAATGCACCGATGCAAGGGACAGCAGCAGATATCATGAAGATAGCAATGATTGCTATTCATGAATGGTTAGAAAAAGATCAGCCTAAGGCCAAAATGATTTTGCAAGTACACGATGAAGTAATTTTAGAAGTTGCCGAGAAAGACGCAGACTTGGTGGCGAAGAAAATATCAGAACTTATGTCTGGTGCTGCTCAATTAAGCGTGCCGTTGGAAGTTGAGAGCGGGATTGCAAATAATTGGGGCGAAGCTCATTAATTGATGAACTTTTTTTAGAGAGCTATGTCTAAAAGACATTCTCCTAAGAAATCTGAGGATCTCTCCTTGGAGCCCATTGATATCTCCCCCTTTTTTTCAATGGGCGCTTAGGACTCCCCCACCCAAGATCGAATTTTTTTTACCAAAACGTCAACACCATCAAAGTTTTTTGCTGAAAAAATTTGTGGCTCATCAAGCAAAGGATAATCTTCTAAATCTTTAGTGCACTCATTAAGAATATTCAGGCTTTTGTTTCGAGAAAGTTTATCGGCTTTATTTAGAAGCAATTGAATAGGTAGATTATAGCTTTGACACCATTCTAGAAAGTTGTAGTCCGCTTCTTGAAAAGGGTGTCTGATGTCCATGATCAAGATGACGCCTTTTAATGCATCTCGAGAATTCATGTAGTCGGTTATTTTTTTACCCCAATCTCTCTTCATAGATTTTGAAGCCTTGGCAAAACCATAGCCTGGAAGGTCTACTAATTTGTAGGCATCATTATTTTCGATTCTAAAAAAATTGATAGATTGAGTTCGTCCTGGAGTATTTGAAGTTTTAGCAAGTTTTTTTGAATTAGCTAAGGCATTGATGATACTGGATTTACCTGAATTGGAACGACCACAAATAGCTACCTCAAAGCCGATATCTTCGGGATAAAGCTTTTTTTCCGAACAAGCAGAGACGAAATCAATGGTTAAAAACTTATTTTTAGTGTTCATTTATTAAAAAAAGGAAAATTCAATTGCTATGGTATATAATTCATGCTCGCTTAGCCCACAATATAGAACAAAAATGACGAAAAAATTAATTATTTCTGCCCTTTTTGTATTTGGAGTATCAATGCTTCAAGCTGCATCAGGAGGCAATGGACATTCAGAAGCAAAAGCCCCAGTGCGTGGTGATGCTATCGCTGGATCTTCCTTGGTAGCTGTCTGTGCTGGCTGTCATGGCGCAGATGGAAACAGTCTCGTAGGCCAATGGCCAACTCTTGCAGGCCAAAGGGAAAGTTATTTGTATGAGCAACTCGAGCATATTCAAAAAGGAGAACGAATGATTCCGTCAATGATGGGAATATTAGATCCTTATGATGAAGAAGACTTGAGAAATATTTCAGCGTTTTATGCAGCCCAAATCACTAAAGTCGGTCAAGCAGATAAAACTAATATTGCTTTGGGTGAGAAAATTTATCGCGCAGGAAACAAAGAATCAGCGGTCCCAGCTTGTGCAGCTTGCCATGGACCAAACGGAAGAGGATTAGAATTAGCTGAATATCCAATGCTTGGCGGGCAAAAGGCTGAATATGTGGTTACGAGTTTAATCGCCTATCAAAATGGACAAAGAGGGGACGATGGCCACGCATTGATCATGCAAGGGATTGCTTCTCGCTTAACAAATGAAGAAATAAGAGCAGTAGCAAATTATGTTTCAGGCCTTTACTAAAGTATTACTTCTATCATTCGTTTTTCTGTTCAGTGTTCAATGCTCAGCAGCAGATGAGAAGTATAAACCTGGTAGACATTATGAAATTCTCTCTGAGCCACTGCCTACAAGAGATAGTTCAAAAATAGAAGTCATAGAATTTTTTTGGTTTGGCTGCGGCCATTGTTTTAGCTTAGAAGGAATGTTGCAAGAATGGAAAAAAAACGCTCCTGACTCAGTTGATTTTCTTCGATACCCAGTAATTTGGAATAAGACGGTTGAAACTCATGCTAAGTTATTTTTTATTGCTCAACTTTTAAATAAACCTGAAATTATTGATGGCGTATTTCGAACAATTCATCTGCAACAAAGAATGTTGGCTTCCGATCAAGAGATAATCCCCTTTTTAAAAACTTATGGAGTTTCGCAAGAACAATATCAATCATTAGGAAATTCTTTCGGACTAAAAAATAATTTAAGAAAAGCTGAACTATTTGGCGCTAAATACGGTATAAAAGGCGTCCCAGCACTCATAGTAAATGGAAAATACCGAGTTTTAGGTAATCGAAACATCGGTACTAACGACTTACTGGATGTGGTGGATTTTTTAATTGAAAAAGAGAGAAATAACTAATGAGCAACTATAAATCCTATTTATTTGTTAAAGGCCACACAACCGGCGATCACCTAGAAAAAGCATTAAAGACCAATGCAGATGCTGTGATATTAGATTTGGAAGACGGTTGCCCAACAAATGAAAAACTCGCTGCTCGAGAAACTTTGATTGGTTTATTAAAAGAGAATGCTTTTACCAAACCTTTATTTGTAAGAGTTAACGATGCAATGGAGGCTATCGGAAGAGAGGATATCGATGCGATTTCGCCATATCAAGATCAGATCGAAGCAATTATTTTGCCAAAAACTCAAAGTTTTGATTTCTTAGCTACTTTAGCTCCAATGATCGCTTTTCAAAACAAACTTGTACCTTTGATAGAAACTCCTCGAGCAATTGATACCGTTACTCAAATTGCAGCTTTCAAGGATGTAGTCGGTTTATTTTTTGGTGCAGCAGATTCATCAGCAAGCTTAGGATGTAAATTAGCTTGGGAGCCACTTTTATATGCTAGATCTAAAGTTGTTACTGCTGCAGCAATGTTTAATCTTTTTACTATAGATGCTCCCTTCTTTTACATCGACGATAAGGAAGGATTGAAAAAAGAAGCTGAAGCAGTTAAAAATTTAGGTTTTAAAGGAAAAGCAGCAATTCACCCTGATCAAATTGATTATGTTAATGAAGCTTTTGCACCCACTTCTGAAGAAATAGAAGAAGGCAAAAGGGTACTTGAAGAGTACCAGAAATCTGGCGGTGGAGCAGTCAAAATAGATGGACAAATGGTAGACGAACCAATCGCTGAAGCTATGCGATTGAAAATTTCTCTAGCTGACGAAGATAAAGAAGATTAGTTTATGTCAAAAGGAATGAAGGATTTAGGTAACGGAAGATTTAGAGAATCTTACGGGCGATATTTTGAAGAATTCGAAGTGGGGCATATCTATGAGCATCGTCCAGGCCGAACGATTACTCAAGCAGATAATACATGGTTTACCTTACTAACTATGAATACTCACCCTTTACACTTTGACGAGGAATATGGCAAAGCTACAGAATTTGGGAAAACCTTAGTCAACAGCACTTTTACTGTAGCTACGATGGTTGGAATGAGCGTCAGTGATATTAGTCAGAAGGCAATTGCAAATTTAGGTTGGACAGATATTGTTCTGCCACATCCATTATTTGTAGGAGATACTTTGTATGCGGAATCTGAAGTATTGGAAAAAAGACTATCTGAATCTAGAAAAAATTGTGGAATTGTTACAGTAAAAACCATTGGAAAAAATCAAGACGGTACAGAAGTAGCCTCTTTCAAACGCTCTGCCCTAATTCCTACAGAAGGCCATGCTGTAGACGATAAAATTAATTACTAATTCCTAAAAAAATGTCAGCCCCTTTAAAAGGCATAAAAATATTAGACCTTACGCACATGGTAGCTGGTCCTTATGGGACCATGATTTTGGCTGATTTAGGTGCGGAAATAATAAAAATAGAACCGCCTTTAAAAGGTGAAATTACCCGCGGATTATTAAAGGATGATCCAGAAAATTCAGTAGATGGTGTCGGTGCTTATCATCTGACTCTCGGAAGAAATAAAAAAAGCTTAACCTTGGATCTGAAATCTGCTCCCGGGTTGAATGTTTTTTATGAGCTCGTAAAACGTGCAGATGTGGTCATAGACAATTTTAGTATGGGCGTCACCAAGAGATTGAAGATAGATTTTGAAACTTTAAAAAAACATAACGCAAAAATTATTTCATGCTCAATAAGCGGTTTTGGAGAGTCTGATCTTGATCGACCTGCTTACGATAATATTATTCAAGGTTACAGTGGATTGATGTCAGTTACTGGCATGGATTCAGAAAACCCAGTTAAGTTAGGTACACCCATTGCAGATTTATCTACTGGCTTGTTTGCGATGATCGGAATCCTGAGCTCATTAAGAAATCGAGACAATTCAGGAGAGGGAGAGCAAGTTGATATATCCATGATGGATTGTCAGGTGAGCCTATTAAATTATATGGCCACGATGCATTTGATTTCTGGAAAAAATCCAGAACCTATTGGAAATAAACATGTCTTGCATACGCCTTTTAATTCTTACAAAACTAACGATGGCTTTATTACTATTAGCGTTGTTCATGAACACTTTTGGCCTAATTTACTGAAAGCCCTAGATTTGCCTTCCTTAGATATAGAAAAGTACAAAACAGCTCCGGGACGTTTTGAAGATAGAGCTAAAATAGATCAGGTTCTTGCCGATATGCTTATAAAAAATTCTACGAAACACTGGTTAAAATTACTTCAGGAAAATCGAGTTCCTTGCGGTCCAGTAAACAAATTTTCCGATGCTTTTGAAGATCCAGATCTAATTAAAAGAGATATGATAGTTGAGGTGGAACAAGCTTCTGGAGCTAAAGTAAAAATGCCTGGAAATCCAATTAAATTAAGTAACTCTTCATCGGAATATCAATCTGCTCCAACGTTGGGGGAGCACTCCGCAGAAATTTTAAAAGAATGGCTGGGTATGACAGACGATCAGATATCCGAATTAAAAGAAGAAAATATTATTTAATAATAACTTGGACATTGACTATAATGCTGATTTTAAAATATCAATAAATATCGTGAAAATAAAATTACTTTTATCTCTGCTTACTCTATTTGTTTCTTTAACAGTCTCCTCATCGGATATGCGTGAATCAGCCATCGAAGAAAGAATTAAAGCAACTGGTGATATTTGCATGAAAGGCGATGGATGCGGAATAAGGTCTGCTGGACCAGGGTATAAAGTCAGTCTCAATTCAAATATGGGAGCCCAGCCTGTAGAAACTAATGTCAACAAAGTAACCTTGTCTGAAGGATCTGAACATGAAGTAAAAATGCTGAATTCAGGAGCAGATGGCATCATGGTTTTTGAACCAGCAGTCATTAAAGTATCAAAAGGCGATACCATTCATTTTAAAGCTGTTGATATGTCTCATAACTCAGCTTCTGTAGATGGAATGATTCCTGCAGGTGCAAATAGTTGGAACGGTACAATCAATCAAGATATTAGCATTACTTTAGATCAGGAAGGCGTTTATGTTTACCAATGCACGCCTCACGCCATGATGGCGATGGTCGGTGTTATTCAAGTAGGCGAAGCAGTCAATATGGATGATGTCATTTCTGCGGCCGATACCAAAAAATCAGGTTTTGTTTCTAATACTGACCGGTTGGATGAATATTTATCCAGACTATAAACTTTTTATTACGTCTTTAAGCTCATACCAATTTTTAACTTCAGGAACATGACACTCCTGTCCTTCAGGCCAGCTATTTTCCAAAGCATTTAACCAAATTGCCTTAAATCCAACATTTAAAGCACCTTCAACATCATTGATCGGATGGTCCCCTACGTGACAAATTTCATTTGGCTTTAAAGAAGTCTCAACCATAGCTTGCTCAAACATTTTTGCACCAGGCTTGCTGTCGTTTACTATTTCAGCATTCAGATAAAAATCAAAAAGATGATCTATGCCTAATGTTTCAATACTGGCATTACCATTTGTTAAAACACCCAAAGAATATTCTTTGCCTAAATCCTCTAGAACTTCAAGAACTCCATCAAAATAAGTTACCTTATGACGCTCTTCCAAAAAAATATCAAAAGCTTTACTGGAGTTTATAACTGCATCTTCTTCAGGTACTCCATTTTCAACCAATAAAGTAGTGATCACTTTTACTCTCAATTCGGACAAACGATTTCCTAACGAAGGTTCTGCTTTAACAAGTCGTTGCCACATTTCTCTTTCTTGCTCAGTGAACAAGATTCCTTCCATTTGAGGATATTTATTGATTAACCAATCATTGGAAAGTTTGTGAGATTGCATGATGACATCGTATAGAGGCCAAAGTGTATCGTCTAAATCAAAAGTAACTGCTTTTATTGTCATATCATTTCTTTGCGTGCGGGTGGCTCTTGTCATACACCTTCGCTAAATGTTGAAAATCTAGTTTTGTATAAATCTGAGTAGTTGATAAATTAGCATGTCCAAGTAACTCTTGCACTGCTCTCAAGTCTCCACTCGACTCTAGTATATGCGAAGCAAAAGAATGACGCAGCATATGAGGATGAATATAAGGCAGACCCATTTTAGCGCTCATTTTTTTTAGCCCATTTTGAATAGACCTTTGACTTAAACGACTGCCCTGGTTATTAACAAATATAGCCTTTTCTAAATTTTTAGCATGCTTCTCTCTGTGTTCATACCATAGCTCAAGTGCTTCTAATGCTTTAGATCCAACAGGAACTTCTCTTTCTTTTTGACCTTTTCCCAAGACTCTGCATATTCTACTTTCCATCGATAAATCTTCGATATCAAGCATACATAGTTCTGACAATCTTAGACCAGAAGAATAAAGAAGCTCTGCTATTGCTTTGTCTCGAAAATCTCCCCATGTCTTTGGCTCAAATTGCAAGAGTCTATTTACCATATCAGTATCCAAAGCTTTGGGAAGCAAAGAGCTTAACTTAGGTGCAGATATACCTAAAATTGGATTGGGATTCGATAAACCCTCAATGTTTAAATACTTATAAAAACTTCGAAGCGAAGATAAAAGCCTCGCAATACTCCTGGGGCTTAAGCCGTTCCTTCTATATGACCCAATGAATTCTCTAATATCTGCTTGTTTGATATCTGCCCATTTTTGAAAGTTATTTTTCTGAATGAAGCCTTCAAATTTTAATAAATCATTTTTATAACTTTTAACAGTATGTTCAGAATAATTCCTAGCGCTCTCTAAGTAATTAAGAAAATCTTGTATGTCTTTATGCATCTATATTATTCAGGATGGAGTCCACGCGGTTACTGAAAACAGATAATATAAATTCAAGAAATAATGTTTCACTATCTTTACTAAACTTTCCTTTGGAACTACTTCCAAGTGCTAATGTTCCAGCAATTTTTTCACTGTTAAGTTTGCAAATTGCTCCTTCTTCTATGCTAGCTTTACTTCCAAAAACCATTACAGAGAGATCCCGATTGATATCGCCTAATGAGATATTATTTGATTTAAAAACTTCCGCAAAAATAGAAGTAGCAATCTCTGGAGTAATAATCCTTTTGCTAGATAAATCAAATAACTCGTCTTGAGTAAAAAAATATATTCGACAGATTTCTGTTCCTAACTCTTTTTCAAAAAAACTTTCAGTGAGTGTGCTCAGTTCTTCTAAATTACTTTCTTTTAAGATCAACATAACTAATTTTTTAACTTTGATAAAAAGTTGTTGGTTATATTCTGCATTTATAAGAAATTCGCTTAATCTAGAGCTAGTAAAAATATTTTTCTTTTTAATAATTTCAACTTGTTTCTCTATTAAAGAAACAGCTTCTCCGCTTTCGTGTCGAATTTCTAATTTCTCTAAAGCATCAGGATTCTTAAGGAAGAAATCTGGATTTTCCAAAAGAAAATTTATAACTTCTTTTTCCGAAATATTTTTCTTAAAAAAACTCATAATTCGATCGCTATATCTTTCGCTCTATAATTTGCATCGCCAATTAAAAAAACTTTATTTTTTATTAAATCAACACTCACTTCCAATGATCCTTTCTGAAAGTTTACTTTAACTTGATTGGTAAGCCGTTCTTCTTTAATGCCAATGATTGCTGCAGCACAAGCACCACTTCCACAGGCTTGCGTTTCACCAACTCCTCTTTCCACGACGCGTAAATTTATTTCCGTCTCACTTAGCACTTCCATGAAACCAACATTTATGCCATTTTTAAAATAACCACTATCTTGTATTTTTTTACCAATATCTGGAATATTCAAATCCCTATCTTCGCAAAAAATAACAGCATGAGGATTGCCTATTGACAACGAATGAAAAAAAATTTTTGAACCTTCATATTCTAAAAAATTGGGCGCGTCATTATTGAGTCCGATATCTTCCTTCTCAAAACTCAAATTAGACATTTCCACTTTCAATAGAGAGTTTTCAATTTTTGAAACAACTATTAGGTCATCATTTATGGAGATAATTAATTCATTAGTGCTTATTAATTTATTATCGAAAACATATTGCGCGACACATCGTATGCCGTTGACACAATTTTCAGATTCACTTCCATCAATATTAAATATTCTTACAGATATGTCAGAAACATCATCCTTCGGCGGCAAGATAACCATTGATTGGTCATAACCCAAATCATTATTTACGTTTGATAATTTTGAAATATTTGAATCTGATGCTTCAAAATTTTGAGTTATTCCATCGATAATCATGAAGTCATTTCCTAAAGACTCCATATATTGAGAGATCAACATTTAAATTTCCTCTAGCTGAATTAAATCATCAAATGATTCTGGCTTTCTGATGACTTCGTAATTGTCTGCATCAATTAAAATTTCAGCGGGCCTTAATCTAGAATTGTAATTAGAGCCCATACTAGACCCATAAGCACCGCTGGAATATATGACTAGATGATCATCGGCTTTAGCAGATAATTCAAAGTCATCACCAAACGAATCTGCAGTTTCACAAACTGGTCCAACCACTGTATAAGAATCAAGACTGCCTTCGTTTTCATTTATATTTTCTATTTCATGTCTAGCGTTATATAAAGAAGGGCGCATAAGATCGTTCATTGCTGCATCTAAAATTAAGAATTTTCTATCGCCATTTTCCTTTTCACCTAATACTTTAGTTATTAAGGCGCCAGCCTGAGCAATCATTGATCTTCCAGGTTCCAGCATTAGATCGTAATTTCCAATATTTGCCTTTAGCTTTTTAACAAGATGACTAGGATCAAATTTAGCATTCATTTCATAGTCGATGGCTAACCCACCTCCCACATCTAGATGATCAATTGAATGTCCAAAGCTTTCAATTTTAGAAGCTAATGACTTAAGTTTTTCTAAGAGTTCTAAGAATAAATCCGTATTCGTTATTTGAGACCCTATGTGAGCTGTAATACCAACAAGGCTTATTTCATTTGGAGAATATCTTTCTGCCAAAGAAAGAGCTTCAGCTTCTGAAATCCCAAATTTACAATCTGCTTTACCTGTCTCTATGTAGGGATGAGTATCTCCGGCCATATCTGGATTTATCCTAAAAGACACTCTGGGTTTTCTACTTAGTTCGATGATATTTTCTAATTCATAAGCTGATTCAACATTAATCGAAAATATATCAAGTTCAGCAGCCATAGATAATTCTTCTTTTGTTTTGCCTACTCCTGAAAAGACAATTTTTTTAGGATCAGCGCCTATTTTTATTACCCTGCTAAGCTCTCCACCCGAAACGACATCAAATCCTAGACCTTCATCAGCCAAAATTTTCAATATCTGAAGATTGCTATTTGCTTTAACGGCATAACAAACAAGATCAGTCGAATCAATATCTGAAGTATACGCTCTGCAAGCTTCCAAAATGCTAGCTTTTGTATAAACATAAAAAGGCGTTTTGAACTCAGCCACAACTTTATCTAAAGAAGTATCTTCAATATTTAAAATACCATTTTTAAAATGAAAATTATCTGGTCTCATAGTTTTTTGATTCTGCCTCAGGCAAAGTTAATGGTCCTTTCACTCCGCAAGCGGATAAACAAAAAAGACCAATTAGAATTATAAATAAATTTCTACTCATGAATTACCCATGAGAAACCATGAACAATGATACAAATAAAACACCAGTGCTTAAAACGCCTAAAATACTCGAAATATAAATTTTTATGAACAGCATTGAATTTTCTAGAGTTGAATTATCTGCGCCTTTGAGTTTTATAAAAAAGAATAGATCAGCTATAAAAGTTATGCCGCCAAGAAAAAAAATCGTCGTAATTGTCGATGAACTCATATTAATCTCTAAAGGTTCTGCCTTCTCCTCTATATACACAAGTTAAATGATAAACCGTTGCTATCTCTTGTGTCACATTCTGTGTAATTTCATGATTTCTATACATGCAGTAATTAGACATCATAAATGGTAAATCAGTTTGTTTTTTAGTCATGACATAAAGAATGTCATTTTTTTCACAATCTTTATCGTTTAGTTCTTTTTTAACAGTAAGCAGATCTAAATTGGGGATTAGGCAAATATCATCAAAATCAGACCATAAATTTGAACTTGTTAATAAAAGTAAAACTAGAATTTTTTTCATATTCAATGATGAGGTGGTTTCTCATATTGTATAGGATCAAAGCCATTTTTAGACTTTTCTTGTTTGGGCTTTAGCTTTTGTTTACTCGAGTTTTTATTTTTTTTGTCAACAACCATTAAAAATAAACGCTTTGGGCATATTTGCTTTCAAAAGGAATAATATCTTCATATCGACCTTCTCTTATTTTTTTAACCCACTCAGGATCTGATAAAAGAGCTCTTCCTACAGCTATCATGTCAAACTCTTCTGATTCTAAACGCGAAACCAATTCATCGATAGGTGCACTTTCAACTGCATCCTCGCCAGCATATAAGCCGATGAAATCTGATTTAAGACCCACGCTACCCACAGTGATTGTTGGTATTCCAGTAAGTTTTTTAGTCCAACCCGCTAAATTTAGTTCTGATCCTTCAAATTCTGGTTCCCAGTATCTTCTATTGCTGGCATGAAATACGTCTACGCCAGCAGTAACTAGTGGTTTTAAAAATCTTTCTAATTCATCAGGCGTGTGAGCAATACGAGCATCGTAATCTTGCTGTTTCCACTGAGAGAATCTAATTGCAATAGGAAATTCTCTTCCAACTTTAATTCTTGCTCTTTCTATAATTTCGCAAGCAAATTTGGTTCTTTTATCTATTGCGCCACCAAAATCATCATCTCTCTGATTAGTGCCTTCCCAAAAAAAATTATCTATAAGATAGCCATGCGCGCCATGTAATTCTACGCCGTCAAAACCAAGATCTTTTATCTTAATAATATCGTTTACAAAACATTCAATGAGCATTTCCACTTCATCAGCAGACATTGCATGAGCTGCTTCTTTGTTTGTATTTACTAAGCCAGAGGGAGTATAGCCAGGAACTTTAGGATCTGGAGCCATTCCTTCTTTTCGCATTGCTCCTACATGCCATAACTGAGGAAAGATTTTTCCTCCTTCTGCATGAACGGATGAAATTATATTTCTCCACCCTTCATCTGCTTTGTCTTGAAAACCAGGAACGTTAGGATATCCACTCGAAGAGGGGTGACTAACTTCTACTCCTTCTGTGATGATTAAACCAACTTCTCCAGCAGCACGCCTTTGATAATAGTCTTTAACATTTTCTCCTGGTATCCCATCGGGCGACATCATTCTCGTCATGGGCGCCATCGCAATCCTATTTGGAATTTCTAGATTATTTATAGTTATTGGTCTGAATAAAGATTTCATCCTGTTCTCCTAAATTTAAGATTGATAAGCTTAAAATAAATTAATTTAAAAGTGAAAGATAAATTAATCTGATTTAAATTTTTAAAAAGTTTTTAGCTAAAGAAATTTGTTTTTTTACTTGGCCAGGTGCTGTTCCACCGATACTATTTTTTGAATTAATAGATTTCATTGGGTCTAAAAATTTATAGACATCTTTATCTATAATAGAATTTAATTGTTTTAGCTCTCCAAGAGGTAATTCAACTAATAATAGATCTTGCTTTTCAGCAATTTGAACTGCCTTGCCCGAAATTTCATGAGCATCTCTGAAGGGAATTCCTTTAATTACTAAGTATTCTGCAAAGTCGGTAGCGCAAATATGTCCATCATAAACATCCGTTAACATGGCATCAGTATTGAAAGTTGCACCAGCAATCATAGCCGCAGTTATATCAACAGCGCTTAAAGCATAATTAATGGAATCAAATAAAGGCGCCTTATCTTCCTGATTATCTCGATTGTATGCGAGTGGTTGATTCTTAAGAAGGCTCAGCAGTGATACTAAATTACCTATAGTTTTTGCGGAGCCTCCACGAACAAGCTCAGCCATATCAGGATTCTTTTTCTGAGGCATTATGGAAGAACCAGTACAAAGCTCTTCTGGAAGATCAATATAATTAAATTGAGAGGTGGACCAGATAATTAATTCTTCAGATATACGAGAAAGATGAACGCTCATCAAGCTGATGTTAAACATCATTTCAGCTACATAGTCTCGATCACTCACGGCATCGATAGAATTAGTCGTCACTCCTTTAAAACCTAGAGATTTAGATAATTTAATTCTATTAATCTTAAATCGATTGCCTGATAAAGCTCCAGAACCTAAAGGCATAATCGATAAACGTTTTTCTGATTCTTCGAATCGCTCTAAGTCTCGACTGAGCATTTCGTACCAAGCCATTAAGTGATGACCTAGGGTTATGGGCTGAGCTATCTGCATATGAGTAAAACCTGGCATCAAAGTTTCTGTTTCATTTTCGGCTTTGAGTATAAGGATTTTTAAAAAGTCAGTAAGGCAAATCTGTAACTCTTTAGATTGGTTTAATAAAAAAAGTTTAAGGTCAGTCACGACTTGATCATTTCTTGAACGACCTGTGTGAAGTTTTTTTGCTGCTGAGCCAATAGCTTTTTCTAAAGCAGATTCAATATTCATATGAACATCTTCAAGAGCTTCTTGCCATTTAAATTTCCCTGACTCTATTTTTTGTTTTATTTGTTTGAGACCTGATTTGATTTTATTTAATTCAGCTTTAGTTAGGACGCCGGCCTCTTGCAATGCTTCTGCATATGCAATCGAGCCAGTTATATCTTCAGAATATAAATTTTTATCAATTTCTATAGAAGATGAAAAAACTTGAGCTTTCTTTGCTGTTTGCTTTTTAAAACGACCGCCCCAGCTTGAATTTTTCTTAGACATTAGTATTTATAACTATCAGGTTTATATGGTCCTTCAACTTTAACATTAATATAATCTGCCTGATCTTTAGTTAGCTTGGTAACCACTCCTCCAAAACCTTCAACCATATAAGAAGCAACTTCTTCGTCTAATTCCATTGGAAGCACTTCAATTTTTAACATCTCTTTTTTTGTCTCTTCATCATTGATTGTTGCAAAAGCCTGTTTGTATAAAAACATTTGAGCTAATACCTGGTTGGCAAAAGAGCCATCCATTATTCTTGAAGGGTGGCCGGTTGCATTTCCAAGATTAACTAAACGGCCTTCAGCAAGAAGAATGATATGGTCACCAGGATTTTCTGATCTAGAGACTTTATGAACTTGAGGTTTGATTTCTTCCCATTTCCAGTTGTCTCGCATGTATTGCGTATCTATTTCATTATCAAAGTGCCCAATGTTACATATTGTTGAACCTTTTTTTATATTGTTAAGAATATATTGATCACAAACATTTACATTTCCAGTAGTGGTAACAATTAAGTCAGTATCTTCAAGCAAGAGCTTATTAATACATTCATTGTTATTTTTATTCTCTCCATTTAAATAGGGGGAAACGACTTCGTATCCATCCATGCATGCTTGCATTGCACAGATTGGATCTATTTCAGAAATTCTAACGATCATTCCCTCTTGACGAAGGCTCATTGCAGAACCTTTTCCAACGTCTCCATAACCAATAACTAGAGCTTTACGTCCAGCAAGAAGCATATCGGTACCTCTCTTGATAGCATCATTTAAACTGTGACGGCAGCCATACTTATTATCATTTTTAGATTTAGTAACTGAATCATTTACATTAATTGCAGGTACTTTTAATTCATTATGTTTAAGCATTTCCCATAATCGATGAACGCCAGTTGTGGTTTCTTCAGAAATACCATGAATATTACTGAGCATATCTGGAAATTTTTCATGCACCATAGAAGTTAAATCACCACCATCATCTAGAATCATATTTGCATCCCATGGGGCATCATCAGATAAGATAGTTTGCTCAATACACCAGTTAAATTCTTCTTCATTCATCCCTTTCCATGCAAAAACAGGAATTCCTGCTGCAGCAATAGCTGCCGCTGCGTGATCTTGAGTGGAGAATATATTGCAAGAAGACCATCTTACCGAAGCCCCTAGTGCAACTAATGTTTCTATTAGAACCGCCGTCTGAATTGTCATATGAATACAACCCATAATTTTTGCACCAGCTAAAGGTTGAGAAGACCCATACTTTTCTCTTAACTTCATCAACGCCGGCATTTCTGATTCTGCCAACAATATTTCTTTACGACCAAAATCAGCCAATGCCATATCTGCTACTTTGTAATCTTTGAATTCCATATTTTTCTCTTAATTGCGCTTTAGAGCACTTGATTTATCGGTTTTTTCCCATGAAAAGTTTTCATCTTCTCTACCGAAATGACCATACGCAGCTGTATTTTGATAGATAGGTTTTTTTAAATCCAACATTTGGATTAATTGTTTTGGTTTTAGTTCAAAATTTTGACTTACAAGTTTAGCAATTTCGTTATCCGATATTTTGCCAGTATTAAAAGTGTTAATACTTATGGAAGTCGGATCTGCTACTCCAATCGCATATGAAACTTGTATCTCACATTTATTTGCAAGTCCGGCTGATACGATATTTTTTGCCACATATCTTCCTGCATAAGCTGCTGAACGATCAACTTTAGATGGGTCTTTACCTGAAAAAGCTCCACCACCATGTCTAGCCATCCCACCGTACGTATCAACAATAATTTTTCTTCCTGTTAAACCGCAATCTCCAACTGGGCCACCAATGACAAATCTACCTGTAGGATTAATAAAAACTTTGGTCTCATTGTTTATCCAAATATTTGGAATAACTTTTTTTATTATTTCTTCCATGACACCTTCTTCCAAATCTTGCTGATTAATTTCTGGATCGTGCTGAGTAGATAAAACAATAGCTGAAATATAATCAGGCTTACCATTTTCATCATAGACAAAACTTAGTTGGCTTTTTGCATCAGGTCTTAGCCAAGATAAAACTCCTGATTTTCTAACTTCAGCTTGTTTTTGAACCAATAAATGGGAATAGGTAATAGGCGCTGGCATCAAAACATCTGTTTCATTTGTTGCATATCCAAACATTAAGCCTTGATCTCCGGCTCCTTGATCAGTGTCAATTCCGGTCCCTTCATCTACTCCTTGAGCAATATCATTTGACTGCATTCCTATAGCATTAACTATTTCTACCTTAGATCCGTTGAAACCTAAATCATCATTATCATAGCCAACATCGTTTATTACTTTTCTGACTACTTCTTCTAAATTAGGGCTCGCATTAGAAGAAATTTCTCCGGCTATAACCACTAAGTCTGTTTTAACTAGAGTCTCACAAGCTACTCTAGACTCAGGATCTTCGGCCAAGAAAGCATCCAATATACCGTCTGAAATTTGATCAGATAGTTTGTCAGGATGTCCTTCAGAGACTGATTCTGAGGTAAAAGTTTTATATTCAGACATTTTTCTTATTTTTTTTTAAAAGGACGGGAATTCTACTATGATCTTGATAAGAATTAGTAGAAAATAACACAAAAAATTCATGTCCAATCAACAACATTTAGCAAACGCGATCAGAGCTCTATCCATGGATGCAGTTCAAGCCGCAAAAAGCGGGCATCCGGGTATGCCTATGGGCATGGCAGATATTGCGCAAGTTCTTTGGTCAAAACATCTCAAATACAACCCAAATAATCCAAATTGGTTTGATAGAGATCGTTTTGTTCTTTCTAATGGCCATGGATCAATGTTGTTATATTCGTTACTTCATCTAACTGGTTTTGATTTGCCGATGGATGAGTTAAAAGCCTTTCGTAAACTGGGTTCAAAAACACCTGGTCATCCAGAGTGCGATTTAACTCCAGGAGTTGAAACAACTACTGGACCTCTTGGTCAAGGAATAGCCAATGCTGTAGGCATGGCGATGGCTGAAAAGATTCTTGCTAAGAAATTTAATAAATCAGATTTAACCCTTATTGATCACAAAACATTTGTTTTTTGTGGAGACGGCTGCTTGATGGAGGGAATCTCTCATGAAGTTTGTTCTTTGGCTGGAACTCATAAATTAAATAAATTAATTGTTATATACGATGACAATGATATTAGTATCGATGGAAGAGTAGAGGGTTGGTTTACAGATGATACGCCAGCGAGATTCAAAAGTTATGGTTGGAATGTCATTTCTAATGTTAACGGGCATGATTTTGAAAGTATAGATAAAGCAATTAACAAAGCACAGGATAGTGATAAGCCAACTCTAATTTGCTGTAAGACAGAAATTGGCAAAGGCTCGCCCAATAAAGCCGGGTCTTCTGATGCTCATGGCGCAGCCCTTGGAGATGAAGAAATTGCTTTGACTAGAAAGAACATTGAATGGCCTCATAAGCCTTTTGAAATTCCAGATGAAATTTATCAAGCTTGGGATCATAAAGAGGAAGGTAATAATCAAGAACAAAATTGGCTTGAAAAGTTAGATTTATACAAAACTAATTATTTAGAAGACTATGAAGAATTCAAGAGACTGATAGATGGAGAACTTCCAAAAAATATAGGAAATATTTTCAATGAATTGATTTCAAGATTTGATGAAGATGAAACAAATTACGCGAGCAGAAAATGTTCAGGAATCTGTCTAGATACATTTGGACCATCTATGCCTGAACTAATTGGGGGCTCTGCAGATTTATCTCCCTCCAATAATACCGAATGGAAAGGAACCTCACACTTGACTGAAGATGGCTCTGGAAATTATTTAAACTATGGTGTTCGAGAATTTGGAATGTCGGCAATAATGAATGGAATGGTTTTGCACGGCGGAATTAGACCTTATGCAGGGACTTTTTTAACTTTTCTCGATTATGCAAGAAATGCCGTGAGAATGTCCTCTCTAATGAAGTTGCCCGTAGTTTATGTTTATACACATGATTCAATTGGAGTTGGCGAAGATGGGCCTACTCATCAACCAGTCGAACATTTGACTATGTTAAGAGCAACACCAGGCATTAATACTTGGCGCCCTTGTGATGGCGTCGAAACAGCTTTTGCTTGGCAAAACGCATTAGAGGCAAAAGAAAATCCATCTGCATTAATTTTATCCAGACAAAATTTAGCTCCACAATCACGGAATGATAACGGGCTTATTGCAAAAGGAGGGTATATTTTAATTGATGCTGAAGATGAGGATGTCGTCATTATCGCAACTGGATCAGAGGTTCAATTAGCTGTTGATTCAGCAGAGTTACTGAAAGCGGAAGGCATTAAAGCTAAAGTTGTATCAATGCCGTGTACTGAAATATTTGATCAACAAAACAGTGATTATCAAATGGAAGTCTTAGGCGTTAAGCCCAAACTGGCAATAGAAGCAGGGCAACCAGATTTTTGGCATAAATATTTAAGCCCTGGTGATCAGCTATTAGGAATTAGTAGTTTTGGAGAGTCTGCTCCTTTAAACGACTTATTGGTTCACTATGGCTTTACTAAAGAAAACGTAGTTGATATTTGTAAAAAAATAACAGCTAAATGAATCTCAAAGAAAACTCTATATCTTCAAAAATTTTAACGGGTAAAAATGTTTTACTGCGTGTAGATTTTAACGTCCCCCTTAAAGGGAGTGAGTTATTAGATGATGAAAAACTTGTTAGAGCTTTGCCGACTATTAAATATATTCTCAAAGAAGCTAAATCTTTAAAGATACTGACTCATTTAGGTAGGCCTGAAGAAACAAACTTAATTCAAGATAGATTTTCTTTAAAACCAGTTGCCAATAGATTAAGCGAGCTTCTGGGAGAAGAAGTTGGTTTAGCAGCTTCGTTGAAAGACTTGGAAAGTCAAGTAGGCATTGTTATGTTGGAAAATATTAGATTTTTTAAAGGAGAAAAAAATAACGACAAGGCTCTTTCAAAGGCTCTTTCAGATTTGGCTGATATCTTTGTCATGGACGCTTTTGGAACATCTCATAGAAAACAAGCTTCGACTTATGGAATTACCGAATTTATTAATGAAGCTTGTGTTGGGCTTTTAGTAGAAGAAGAATTGAGCGCATTGGAAAAAATAGTCAGCTCACCTAACAAGCCTCTCTTGGGAATTATAGGCGGCTCGAAAATATCGACCAAAATGAAAGTTATAGATTCTTTAACAAAGCATGTTGACTATTTGATTATTGGCGGAGCTTTGGCAAATACTTGTTTTAAGGCTTTGGATAAAAACATAGGGAAATCACTTTATGAAGAAGAGTTTGTTCCGCTAGCAAAAAAAATAGTTAATCATCCTAAAATAGTTTTACCAGAATATGTGATGGTTTCAAAAGGTTTAGATTCCGAGCCTTTAGAAAAAAATATCAATGATTTGGATGACGACGATATTATTTACGATGTTGGCAATGAGTCTGTTGAAAATTTTGGATCTTACATTGATGAAGCAAAAACCATTATTTGGAATGGACCAATGGGATATTTTGAAGATGAAAGATTTGCTAAAGGAACAGCAGGTATTGCTTTGAAAATATCAAATGCAAGTGGCTACAGCATCATTGGCGGCGGGGAAACACTCGCTTCCTTTTCCAATTTAAATATGATGGATTGCGTCGATTATGCTTCAACTGCTGGGGGAGCCTTTCTTGAATACATAGAATTAGGTACATTACCTAGTATAGAAATTATTAAAAATAAAAATTTAGGGAATTGATTATGTCACTTGCAACTATAGAAGATATCGCATCTTATATTGTGTCTGAAGGTAAAGGCTTTCTTGCTGCAGATGAAAGCACCGGAACAATTGGTAAAAGATTTGATGCTATAAATACTGAATCTACAGTAGATTCTAGAAGAGATTATCGAGAATTATTATTTAGAGCAGAAGGCATGAAAGATAATATAGGCGGAGTAATTTTATTTGATGAAACTCTTCGTCAAGACGCCAAAGATGGCACCTCTTTAATGGACGTTATTAGCTCCACTGGTGCTTTGCCAGGAATTAAAGTTGATAAAGGCATTAGTCCGTTTAACGACTCAGAGGAAGTAATAACCGGTGGATTGGATGATTTAGACGAAAGATGTGCCGAATATGCCGCACTTGGAGCTAAATTCACCAAATGGCGAGCGGTTATTAAAATTGGAGAGAATATGCCGTCGCAAGAATGTATAGATGCCAATATGCAAGCTTTAGCAGATTACGCAAAGATCGTTCAAAAAAATGGAATGGTCCCGATGGTAGAACCAGAGGTATTAATGGATGGCGAGCATACAGCTCAAGTTTGCTTTGAAGTTACTGAAAATTGCTTAAGAACTCTATTTATTTGTTTAGAAGGAAATGGTATTAATTTAAAAGGGACAATTTTAAAACCAAATATGGTACTCTCCGGCACAAAAGCTCCATTTCAAGCTAACATTCAAGAAGTAGCTGAGTTAACTGTAAAAGTTTTAAAAGAGAACGTTCCAGCTGATTTAGCTGGCATTGCCTTTTTATCAGGTGGTCAATCTGACTTTTTAGCTACAGCTCATTTAGACGCAATGAACAAGATGGGAGACTTTCCTTGGGAATTGAGTTTTTCTTATGGACGCGCTCTTCAGCAACCGGCTTTGAAAGCTTGGATGGGACAACTAGACAATGTTGAATTAGCTCAAAAAGCATTCAGTCACCGAGCGTTAATGAATAAGTTAGCTGCTAAGGGAGAGTGGAGTGAAGACTTAGAAGGTTAATTTCTAATAAAAATCTTAGTTGCTAAAAGCCCTATTTCAAACAAAAACCAAGTCGGTACAGCTAGCAAAGTTTGAGAGACAATATCTGGCGGCGTTAAAAGCATGCCAACAACAAAACAACCTATGATGACATAAGGCCTTCCATTGGCTAGTTTCTCTGTTGTAACCATGCCACTCCACACTAAAGCAAAGATAATAATTGGCATCTCAAATGCTAAACCAAAAGCAAAAAAAAGTTTTATTATAAAATCTAGATAATTTGATATATCCGTCATTACCATTACCCCCTCAGGAGCTGCTTGAATAAAAAAATTAAAGATCAACGGAAACACTACATAAAAAGCAAAAGTCATGCCTGCATAAAATAGCAAGACACTTATCAGAGTTAAACTTACATAAAGGATCTTTTCCTTTTTATAAAGACCGGGAGAAATAAAATTCCAAAATTCAATGACTAAGTATGGTAATGCAAAGAAAATAGCTGAATAAAAAGTAAGTTTTAAAGGAGTTAAAAAAGGTGATGCCACGCCAGTGGCAATCATCGAGGAGTCTTTGGGAAGAAATTGAATTAAAGGTTCAGATATTTTTAGATAAATTAAATCCTGAAAAAAAGTTAATCCAATAAAAATTACGATCAATACCAATATTGCCCTTAGTAAAATATTTCTAACCATCCCTAATTGGGCTAGCATTGAACTTTTATTGCTCATCGTCTTTTTCTTGTTCGGAGAATCCTTCGCTATAAAATTCTTGTTTTACTTTGCTTGCACCGGATCTAATTTTTCGAATTATCTCTTCGACACTCGTAATGAATTGAGGCAGGCGTTTAGGTCCAAGAACTATCAGAGCTATAGTACAAATTATAAGTAATTCGAAAAAACCAATACCAAACATTGGTTACAAATCAGGAATCGTCTTCTTTCTTAGCATTTTCAGCCATTACCTCAGCCGCATCATCGACTGCAGAGGGAATATCTTCTATTGAATCATCTTCTTTTACTGCTTTTTTAAAACCTTTGAATGCGGAACCTAGATCACCGCCCATATTTTTTAACCTTCTTGTGCCAAAGATTAAAATAATAATAGCTAAAATAATTAACAGCTGCCAAATACTAATTCCACCAAAACCCATAACTACCTCCTAGACTTTTCCTCTAGACCTGAAATTCCTTCTCTGCGTTCTAACTCTTTTAATACTTTCATAGGATCAATTTCATTAAAAGCTAATAATACCATGGTGTGATACCAAAGATCGGCAGCCTCATGGATCATTTCTTTCTTTGCTAAAGGTTTCATTTCTCCTGCTTCAATAAGTTCTTTAGCTTCTTCATCAATTTTATTTAAAATTTCTTCAATACCTTTATTATAAAGTTGTGCTGTGTAGGAAGAGTCATCGGAAGAATTTTTCCTGTTAAGAAGTAAAGCGCTTAAACGCTCGATAATATTCTCTTTTGTACTCATATAAATAATGCTATTGAAATAGTTGCCACTATTATTGCAGCAGAAACGATTAGAAGGAATCTTGACGAAGACTTTTGGTCAAATAAATCTTGTCGAAGATTTTTAATCTCATCATTGAATTCATTTAAATTTGCTAAATTATTAAAAACAGACTCTATTTTTTCAGGTAATTCATATGCTTTTTCAGCAAATTCTCCAGTATTATTTTTTAATTTATCTATCAAATTAGAAGGGTTGTATCGCTTAGATACCCAATTTTGTATAAAAGGTTTTGCGGTCGTCCATAAATCTAAATCAGGATAAATTTGCCTTCCAAGACCTTCAATATTTATTAATGTTTTATGAAGTAGTAAGAGTGAAGCAGGCAAAGAAAGTTCATAGGATCTAGTCTCTTCAAATAAAAATACCAACATTTCTCCAAAGTTAATTTCACTAAACGGCCTTTCAAAAACAGGATCTATAGCTGTTCTAATGGTAACTTCTAGCTCAATAGGTTTAGTCTTTTTAGAGACCCATCCTGCACCGATCATAGTTTTAGCAACTCCTGAATAATTTCTGCTAAACATATCAGCTAGCATTTTTCCGATCAGAAGTTGTTCTTTTTCTGACAGACTGCCACAAATAGCATAATCAACTGCTATGTAAGTAGGGAAATCTGGATTATTAGCATCAACAAAAATATTGCCCGGATGCATATCAGCATGAAAAAAATTATCATCAAAGAGCTGCTTGAAAAAAATGCTGACTCCTCTTTCAGAAAGTTTTTTAAGATCTACCTTTTTCTCTTTAAGTATTGAAATATCCGTAACTGGAATCCCATGTATCTTTTCAAGTGTTAAGGTCTTATTTCCTGAATACTCAAGATAAACTTTAGGAATGTATAACAGATCAGAATTTTCAAAAAATTTAGAGGTTTGAATAGTATTTCCAGCCTCTTTTTTTAAATCTATTTCTGAAGTAATGACGTATTCATATTCCCTAATCATTTCTACAAGTTGAAGTCGTCGAGCATCAGCATCAAAGGTATTAGCAATGTCACCAAGCATTTTTAAAATTGAAACATCACTTTTAATTTTCTTTGCTAAATTAGGTCGAACAACTTTAACGACGACATCTTCACCGCTAAATAATTTTGCTTCATGGACTTGCGCTATAGATGCTGCTGCAAGAGGTTCTTCATTAAACCATTCGAATAGTTCTTCTATAGGCTTGCCTAAATCTTTTTCAATAGTATTGATTGCTTCCGAAACCGGAAAAGGTTTTAAATTATTTTGAAATTTTTTTAATTCTTGAATTAAGTCTGGAGTTAAAAAGTCAGGCCTAGTTGATAATATTTGACCAAACTTTACAAACAGCGGTCCGGCTAATTCCAAAGCTTCAGCCAAACGAACACCTGGGCTTTTACTAGTTGGAATTATTCTAAATGGCGAGAGAAAAAAAATAATTTTAATCCAAAGCGGAAGACTTTCTTTTGGGAGTAGATCATCTAAACGAAATCTTAGAAAGATGAATAAGATTCGAATAAGTTTAAAAAACGCCATGGTTAAGGCTTGTTTCCGGAATGAAGAGCCACTATGCCGCCCGTCATATTTTGATATGCAGTATTCTTAAATCCTGCATCGTCCATCATACTTTTAAAATCTTCTTGATTAGGATGCATTCGAATGGATTCAGCCAAGTACTGATAACTCTCGGCGTCACCAGCAATCCATTGTCCTAAATGAGGCAAAACATTAAAAGAATATAAATCATATAAATTTGATAACAAATCAGATTCAGGTTTAGAGAATTCTAAAACCAACAATCTTCCACCAGGTTTTAAACATCTATAAAAGTCTTCCAAAGCTTTGTCTTTGTTTGTTACATTTCTAATGCCAAAGGCAATTGAAATACAGTTAAAGGAAGCATCCGGAAAGGGCAATGTTTCTGCATCTGCAACCAAACTAGATATATTGGAAGAGCCTGAGTCTATTGATTTGTCTCTTCCTATTTGAAGCATACTTTCATTGATATCAGATAAATAAACAGATCCTTCTATCCCGACTAATTCTGAAAACAAAATAGCCAAATCTCCTGTTCCCCCGGCCACATCTAAGACAACATCTCCTTTTTTTAGATTACTTAGTTGAATAGTCGCCTTTTTCCATAAACGATGAATACCAACCGACATCAAATCATTCATTAAGTCGTATTTATTAGAGACAGAATCAAAAACACCTTTAACCAAGTCAGGTTTTTCTTTAGGATTGACCTTTTTATAGCCGAAATTAGTTTCGTTTTTAGTTTCGTCGTTCATAATAAATTTTTTATATCAAAGGTATTGTAAAGTAAACACATGGAAAAAAAATTAATCTGGTTAGATTTAGAAATGACAGGTTTAGACCCCAACGCAGAAAGGATTATTGAAATTTATACTTGCGTCACAAATGAGGACTTAACAGAAATTATCGAAGGCCCGGGTATGGTGATCTCGCAGTCCAAAGAATTGTTAGACGGAATGGATGACTGGAATCAAAGTCATCATGGAGCATCTGGACTAATAGATGAAGTTTTAGAAAGCGATATCTCTGAAAAAGAAGCAGAACAAACAACTTTAGATTTTATAAAACAACATGTAGAAAAGGGAGAATCCCCTTTGTGCGGCAACACAGTTTGGCATGATAGAAAATTTCTAACTTTATACATGCCCGAATTAGAAGATTATTTTCATTACAGATGCATCGATGTCAGCTCTGTTAAGGAATTAACAAAGAGATGGAGACCTGATATTAATATAAAACATGCTCAAAAAAACGCTGCTCATAGGGCAGAGGCTGACGTTTATGAGTCAATAAATGAATTAAGATTTTATCGAGACACCATCTTTGCTCAATCTAGCTAATATTTTGAATTTCTTTATAATCGCGCGTTCAGATTAGAAAATGAAGAAAGTTTTTATTAAGACCCATGGGTGTCAAATGAATGAATATGATTCAGCAAAGATGCTGGATATGCTCTCTATAAAAGAAGATTTCATTCAAACAAACAATCAAGAAGAAGCAGATTTATTGGTTTTAAACACATGCTCAATTCGAGAAAAAGCTCAAGAAAGAGTTTTTCATCAAATTGGTAGATGGAAAAAATTAAAAGATAATAATCCTAATTTAAAAATAGCTATTGGCGGATGTGTTGCGAGCCAAGAAGGAGATAGTCTTTCTAAGAGAGCTCCCGCAGTAGATATCGTATTTGGACCCCAAACACTTCATAGACTGCCAAGTATGTATAAAAACGCTGTGCAAGAAGATAAAAGGCAACTAGATATATCTTTTCCAAAAATAGAAAAGTTTGATCACATACCAGACACAAAAACTGATGAGCCTACAGCTTTCGTATCAATTGCAGAAGGCTGTAATAAATATTGTTCGTTTTGTGTGGTTCCTCACACCAGAGGTCATGAAGTAAGTAGACCAGTAAATGATATAATTGAAGAAATTAAGAATTTAGCTGGTCAAGGAGTCAGAGAGGTTAATCTTTTAGGACAAAACGTAAATAATTTTGTAGGACTAGAATCAGGTGAAAAAAAATCCTTGGCTTATTTGATTGAGAAAACAGCCAAAATAGATGGTATTGATCGAATAAGATATACCACAAGTCATCCTTATGAGTTTAGAGATGATTTGGTAGATTTGTATGCTGGTTTGCCTGAACTGGTTAGTCACGTTCATTTGCCAGTCCAAAGCGGCTCCGACCGGATACTAAAACTCATGAGAAGAAGATATACATCTGAATTTTATCTAGAGCTAATTGACAGAATTAGAAAAAATAGACCCAATATAAGTTTTTCTTCTGACTTTATAGTTGGGTTCCCAGGCGAATCAGAAAAAGATTTTCAAGATACCTTAGATATTATTGATGCTGTAGGTTATGACGAATCCTTTAGTTTTATTTATAGCGCTCGTCCAAATACTCCAGCAGCAGAAATGGAAGATAATGTTTCGCAAACTGAAAAGAAAGAAAGGCTATCAGTCTTGCAACACAAACTTAATGATTATTCATCTAAAATTGGTCGTAAAATGATTGGTTCAACTGAAAGATGCTTGGTTACAGGCATATCAAAGAAAAATCCTGGAGAGATGCAAGCTAGAACAGAAAATAATAGAGTGGTTAATTTTGCATCTACCGAGGCTTTAATCGGAAACTTTGCTGATATAGAAATTATTGATCAATTAACAAATTGTTTAAGAGGAACATTGGTTAATGCTTAACCTTTAAATATGCCGAAATTAAAATTCAAACTCCCAGCCATAGAATCAGAAAATCTTGCTCTAGTTTGTGGTCCTGTAGATGCAAATCTAAATCAAATAGAAGAATCCTTAGAAGTCAAAATTAGTAGTAGAGGGAATAGCTTTTCTATTTCTGGTGAAAAAAATAACGTTGTTAAGAGCAAAACAATTATTGAGGACTTGGCTATTCTTGCAGAATCAAGAGATTCAGTTAGTGCTGATGAAGTGCACTTTTCAATAAGGCGTGCATTAAACGGAGCTACAAAAGATCATAATGGTCAAATTTTTGAGCTAGCAAAAGGAAAAGATCAAACTATTCAAACGCCAAAATTATATGTATCGCCTAGAAATAATTCCCAAGAAGAGTTTCTATCCTCAATTTATGAAAAGGATATTGCATTCGGTATAGGACCTGCAGGAACAGGTAAAACATATCTAGCTGTCGCTGCTGCGGTAAATCATTTTATGGAAGAAAAAGTGAATAAGATTATTTTAACCAGACCTGCAGTTGAGGCAGGAGAAAGCTTAGGATTTTTGCCAGGAGATTTGTCACAAAAAGTTGATCCTTATTTAAGACCTTTATACGACGCTTTATATGAAATGATGGGAAAAGAGAAAGTTGATCGTTTAGTAGAAAACGGAAAAATCGAAGTTGCGCCTTTAGCTTATATGAGAGGAAGGACTCTAAATGATGCTTTTCTAATTTTAGATGAGGCTCAAAACTGTACGCCCTCTCAAATGAAAATGTTCTTAACTAGAATAGGTTTTGGATCAACCGCTGTCGTTACCGGAGATGTTACACAAACAGATTTGCCAAAAGGAGTTGTCTCAGGACTATCAGATGCGATTAAAGTGCTGGAAAAAGAAAAAGGAATTTCTTTTTTTTATTTTCATCCCAAGGATGTTGTTCGACATGGATTGGTCCAAAAAATTATTGAAGCTTATGAAAAGAAGTCTTTCTAAATGGAAATTTTCTTAAATAACTTTAAAGAAGAAGGCGATGCTTTTTCAGAAATAAACGTAATAAATATTCTCAAAGATGTTATCCAAGTTTCGTCACCAACAAATACTATTGCTGGTAATTTTCAGATAGGCATTTCAATTGTTTCAAGTGAAGAAATTCAAAAATTAAATTTAGAGTATAGAGGAAAGGACCAACCAACTAATGTTTTGTCTTTTGGAACTAACAGTCATCTTAAGGATAATGATTCACCACTTTTGGGAGATATAGTTTTGTGTAAAGAAATTATTGAGAAAGAAGCAAAAGAATATTTAAAAACATATGAAAATAGATTAAAACATATGATAATTCATGGCTTTTTGCATTTGATAGGCTTCAATCATGAAGAAAATCATGAAAGAATGTCAATGGAAGAGATTGAAATACAAGTAATGAATAATTTATCAGCGGGAGACCCTTACTAGTCGATGAGAGACGAACCTCCAAGTACCGAGGCCCAATTAAACGAAAAGTTGGGCTATATAAAAAAAATTAAACACTTTTTTAGAGAGCTTTACATAAAGGCCTCCTTCAAACCTATTGATCAAGAAGAACTTACTTCTGTTTTGCGTGATGCTGAAGAAAATAATGTAATAGATAAAGGTATTCTCGGAATGATAGAAGAAACAATTGAGTTTTCTTCAATTCCAGTAAGAGATGTCATGGTTCCTAGATCTCAAATGGTGTTAATTAAAGATTCCGATTCTTTGGATGACTTATTGAATAAAGTTGTTGAATCATCTCATTCTAGATTCCCAGTTTTAGATGAAAATGAAGATAAAATTATAGGAATTTTATTAGCTAAAGATTTACTTAAGTTTGCGCCGGGCCTAATTAAAGCAAACTTCGATATTAATGAATTTGATTTGAAATCAATTATTCGTCCAGTAATTCATATACCAGAGAGTAAAAAAATAAATATTCTCTTAGAAGAATTTAAAACAAATAGAAGTCATATGGCGCTTGTGGTGGACGAATTTGGAGAGATAAGCGGACTAGTAACTATTGAGGATGTTTTAGAAGAAATTGTTGGGGAAATTGAAGATGAAACCGATTTATCTGATGATCAAAAAATTATGCAAATCTCTGATCGTGAATTCAATGTTTCTGGTTTAACAGAAATAGAGGAATTTAATGAAAAATTCGAAACATCTTTTGAAGATGATGATTTTGATACTATTGCTGGATATGTAATGAACAAGTTTGGAAAATTTCCACTAGTTAATGAATCGATAAAGATTCAAAACATAAAATTTACCATCGCTTCAGCAAATAAAAAACAAATCAAAAAAATTAGAGTGAAAATTTAATTTCACTTATATTTCCAAGGCCTTGATACAACACATGGATTATTTCCAGTTCCTACCCATTTATAATATTTGAGTAGCATAGCTGGAGAATAAGATTTAATTTCTTCTTTGATTAAAAAGCTATTAGCCTTTGCATATTTTTCAATATCTGAAAAATGGCTTGCATAAACTATCTCTTGTTCATTTTCTTTATTTATAAGCTCGTACAAAAAAATTTTCACTGATGTTCTCGAAATGTTAATTATTGGTTCAAAATATGTCTTTGTCCTATTATAGAATATAATACTGTGATGTCTCAAAGAGCTATATATCCAGGTACTTTTGATCCTATGACCAAAGGTCATGTTGATCTTATTGAAAGAGCATGTAAATTATTTGATTCAGTAGTTATAGCGGTTGCTGCAAGTGAAGCTAAGAACCCTTTATTCACTTTAGAAGAACGAATAGATATAGCGGAAAAAATCTTTCATGAAAATGATAAAGTGGAAATTGTAGGTTTCTCAGGATTGCTAGTGGATTTAGCTAAAGATAATGATGCAAAAATCCTTATTCGAGGTTTGAGAGTAGTTGCCGATTTTGAATACGAATTTCAGTTAGCGAATATGAATCGAGCAATGATGCCCGAACTAGAAAGCGTTTTTCTCACTCCCAAAGAACAATACTCTTATATTTCTTCTTCCTTAGTAAAAGAGATATGCAAAATGGGTGGAGATGTTTCAGAATTTGTTGATGCAATTTCCTTGTCAGAATTAAAAAGAAAATACGGCTAGTTTTGGCAGTTACTGCAATAAACTGTACTTCTATTTGATTGTCTAATTTCTTTTAAATCTTTTTTGCAAACTAAACAAGACTCTCCTCCTCGATCATAGACTTTTAACTCTTTTTTAAAATATCCAGGTGCTTCATTAGCATTTGAATAATCTTTTAGAGTTGTCCCACCTGCCTCTATTGCTTCTTTTAAAGTTTCTACAATAGCTTGACTTAAATCTTGATATTTTGCTTTCGAGACTAATCCAGATTTTTTAGTTGGCCTGATTCCAGCCATAAAAAGTGCTTCATTTGCATATATATTTCCAACACCAGTGACAATTTTAGAATCCATAATAAAATTTTTTATGGGTTTAGTTTTTTTTCGAGATTTTTGAAATAAATAATCTCCATTAAAAGAATTTCCGAGAGGCTCAGGACCTAGAGATTTTATTAATTTATGCTCATATGGATCTTTAGTTGTTTTTAGAAGGGCACCAAATTTTCTTGTATCTGTGTACCGCAAATTCCAACCATCTGTAAAATTAATATCCCAATGTTCATGTTTTATAGGATCAACAGATCCTTTAAAAATTCTCAATTTACCTGACATTCCTAGATGAATTAAAACAGCGCCCTTATCAAGATACAAAATAATATATTTACCTCTTCTGACAGCACTTATAAAAGTCTTCCCTTTGAGAAAGTTATGCATATCCATTGGAATTGGCCACCTAAGTTTGCGTTCTCGACAAACAAAAGATTTTATTTTCTTATTTAAGATTTCTTTAGAAACACCTTTTAAAGTCGTTTCAACTTCAGGCAGTTCGGGCATTTATTTGATCATAAAGTTACTTATGTCATAAACATCTCTAGGAGATAACGATCCAGAAGATATTTTCAAAGAAAATTCTGACAAAATAAAATCATATCTAGCAGAGTTCAAATCTCTTTGAGCTGAAAAAAATCCCTTTTCCGCATTTAGCAAATCAACAATATTTCTAGTATTTGATTCGTAACCAAATCGTGTAGCTTTCAAAGCCAATTCTGAAGATTTTAAAGCTTGTTTCCGCGCTTCTACATTTGCTAGATTAGTCATAACCGAAGAATATCTTGATTTGACTTCTCTAATGGTGCCTCTTTCAGAGAGAATTTCTTCTTGTCTAGCTTTTTCTAACAGGGCATATGCTTCTCTTCTTTCCGAACTAACCAAGCCTCCAGCCATAAGAGGCCAAGAAAATTGTAAGCTATATCTAGTATCTTCTATTTCGTTTTCTCCATAAGTAAAGCCACTTCCAGATAGGCTTGTAATACCTCTACTAGTATTTCTAGTAATGTTTCCAACTAGATCTATATCAGGAAAATGATTAGACAGTTTGCTTTGAGCATTCCTTTTTGCTGCCTTAGTCTTCATTCTAGACGCTTGAAGAGAAAAATTATTAGTTAAGCCAAGTCCTACCCATTCTTGTCTAGATTTAGGATTTGGAGGAGCAATTGGATATGCATCATTTAAATCTACTAGTTCTGGCGCTTCGCCGATAATCGCTATTAGCGCCTCCCTAGCAAATTCTAATTGCCCTTCGCTTGCAATTCTTGAAACTCTAGACAAATCATAAAAAGCTTGAGCTTCTTGGTATTCAGTTACTGAAGAAACCCCTTCTTCAAATAATCGCTTAGAGCGATCCCTTTGCTTCTTTATTGCTGATTCTTCTGATCTTGCTACCTCAAGATTCTTTATAGCCTTCAATAAATCAAAATAAGTTTGAGTTACTCTTAAAATTGTTTCTTGTTGAGCATATCCAAATTGTGCTTTGGCTATCTTGCTTAAAGCTTTTCCTTGTCCAAATTGAAACCATCTATCTAGTCTAAATATTGGTTGAACTAAATCTGCTGAGTAAGAATAAGAATTGTTTCCTTTACTTCCTTGTGCGTCATAAGTAACGCTACCACCTTTGATTATTTCAGATTCATTCCAATTAGTTCTAGCTCTAGTTGTAATGCTAGGTAAAAGCCCCGCAATACCTTTTGCTTTAGCCTCTTTATTAGCTTTGTATGAAGCTTGAGCTATTTTTAGTTCAGGATCTTCTTCAAGAGCAATTTCATAAACTTCAGCTAAAGTCAGGGAAGTTGATTGAGAAGTTAAAGAAAAGCCAATTACAACAATAAATAAAATAACCTTATTTAAATTCAACATTAATCCCCGTTAGTGATAAAAAACTAATAATATAACTATATTAATTATTTAAAAGTAAAAATACTATATAAAATAAAATTGTCTTAACATGAAAATGTAAGCATCTTGAACATTAAATAAAAAGCATAAAAAAATGAAACAAATTAAATCTAAATCTCTTGAAAACACTCCCGAATCAGGTGAAATTTTAAAGACAGTTAGCAAAAATTTTAATGGTTCTAAGAAAATTTATATTACTGGTTCAAAACCAGAAATAAGAGTTCCTATGAGAGAAGTAATTCAAACTAATTCTATTAGTTCTGAAGGAGAGCATAAAAATCCTCCCATTTATCTATATGATTGCTCAGGACCATACACTGATCCAAATATTGAAATTGATATTGAAAAAGGGCTTCCAAAATTAAGAGAAAACTGGCTTTCTGCTAGAAAATCTCAATATCCAGGAGAAACTCAAATGTCTTTGGCTAGAAGGGGAATAATAACTGAAGAAATGGAATATATAGCCATCCGAGAAAACCAAAATTACGAAGAAAATCTTAAATTAAAAAAAGGAAACTTCCATAAAGGGAAAAACTTTGGAGCTAATATTCCGGAAAAAGTAACTCCTGAATTTGTTAGAGATGAAGTAGCATCTGGAAGGGCCGTGATACCTGCAAATATAAATCATCCAGAAATTGAACCAATGATAATTGGAAGAAATTTTAAAATAAAAGTTAACGCAAACATTGGAAATTCAGCTTTATCATCTTCAATACATGATGAGGTTGAAAAATTAACTTGGTCTACAAGATGGGGTGGAGATACTGTAATGGATTTAAGTACTGGCAAAAATATTCATGAAACCAGAGAGTGGATTGTAAGAAATTCTCCAGTTCCAATCGGAACTGTTCCTATTTATCAGGCTTTAGAAAAAGTAAATGGAGTTGCTGAAGATCTTAATTGGGAAGTATTTGAGGAAACATTAATAGAGCAGGCGGAGCAAGGAGTTGATTACTTTACGATTCATGCAGGAGTTTTACTTAAATATGTGCCATTAACCGCCGAAAGAGTTACTGGAATAGTTTCAAGAGGTGGATCAATAATGGCTAAATGGTGCTTAGCTCATCATCAAGAAAACTTTTTATATACTCGTTTCGAAGATATATGCAAGATAATGAAAAAATACGATATTACTTTTTCCTTAGGCGATGGTCTTAGACCAGGATCAGTTGCAGATGCAAACGATGAAGCTCAATTTGGGGAATTAAAAACTTTAGGTGAATTAACCAAAATTGCTTGGAAGCATAATGTCCAGACTATGATAGAAGGACCAGGGCATGTTCCGATGCAACTTATTAAAGAAAATATGGATCTTCAATTAGAAGAATGCGATGAGGCTCCTTTTTACACATTAGGCCCTCTAACAACCGATATAGCTCCAGGATATGATCATATTACTTCGGCAATAGGAGCAGCTATGATAGGTTGGTATGGCTGCGCAATGCTCTGTTATGTAACACCCAAAGAACACTTGGGCTTGCCCAATAAAGAAGATGTTAAGGAAGGATTAATGGCTTATAGAATAGCTGCTCATGCTGGAGATCTTGCAAAAGGTCTTCCTTCAGCTCAAATAAGAGATAATGCTCTATCAGCTTCTAGATTCGATTTTAGATGGGAAGATCAATTTAATTTAGGTCTTGATCCTGAAAGAGCTAAATCTTATCACGATGAAACTTTACCTAAGGATTCAGCTAAAGTAGCTCACTTTTGCTCAATGTGTGGTCCTAAGTTTTGTTCGATGAAAATATCACAAGATGTAAGAGATTACGCTAAAAAAGAATTGAAAGAGCAAGAAGAGGCAATGCAAAAGAAAGCTCAAGAATTTAAGGACTTGGGAAGTAAAATATATAATGAAGTTTAGGAGACTAATATGATAGAAATTGGAAAAAAATTACCAAACGCAACCCTCTTCAAGTTAGGTGAAAAAGGTATAGATGGAGTAGATTCGCTAGAGTATGTTTCAGGCAAAAAGGTTGTATTAGTTGGAGTACCAGGAGCTTTTACTCCAACTTGTTCTTTAAAACAAATGCCAGGTTTTGTAGAAAAAGCTGATGAAATCTTATCAAAAAATGTTGATGAGATTATATGTGTTTCTGTAACGAACCCTTTCGTAATGAAAGCTTGGGGAGAGAGCTTGTCAGTTGGAGATAAAATTACAATGCTTGCTGACGGAAACGGTGAGTTTGCCAAGGCCTGTGATCTTGGTTTAGATCTCTCTGCGATGGGTATTGGTCATGTTTCTTCAAGATACGCGATTATCATAGAAGATGGAACTGTAACTTCTTTGCTAGCTGAAGAAGGCGGAGCATTTGCGGTAAGTAGCGCAGAAAATATTCTAGAGCAGCTTTAAAATTGGCTCCTTCAGATTATACAGCCGAGTCCATTGAGGTACTAACGGGGTTAGAGCCCGTTAGAAAAAGACCTGGCATGTATACCGATACAGCTAGCCCAAATCATCTAGTCATGGAAGTTATAGACAATAGTGTAGATGAAGCTTTGGCGGGCCATGCAAAAGAGATATCAGTTAATTTACACAAAGATTACTCTGTAACCGTTGAAGATGACGGAAGAGGAATGCCGGTAGATATTCATCCAGAAGAAAAGGTTCCAGGAATAGAACTAATATTTTCGAGGCTTCATGCTGGAGCAAAATTTACAAATAAAGAATATACCTTTTCAGGAGGACTTCATGGAGTAGGGGTTTCAGTAGTCAATGCTCTTTCTACGTCTCTTAAAGCAGAAATAAAAAGAGATGGTAAAAAGTTTGCCATTGAATTTGCAAATAGCTTAAAAAAGAAAGAGCTCAAAGAAATTGATTCAGTGGGTCAAAGAAATACCGGGACCAAAATAACTTTTAAGCCAGATGAAAGCTTTTTTGATACAGAAAAAATATCCTCAAAGTCTTTAATGTATTCTCTTAGAGCAAAAGCTGTTTTGTGTCCTGGTTTAAAAATTAAATTCAAAAATGATATAGATGGCAAGAAAGAAGAATGGTGTTTTGTTGACGGTCTTGGAGATTATTTATCGACAGAATTAGGCGAAGGAATTTTTATTCCTGGAGACCCAATCTTAGGAGAATTCTCAGATAAAGAAACAGCTCTTTCATGGGCGGTTATTTGGGAAAGAGGTGACAGAGAAAGTATCAATGAAAGTTATGTAAATCTAATTCCAACAATGCAAGGTGGAACCCATGTAGCAGGCATGCGGTCTGGAATTACAGATGCTATTAAAGAGTTTTGTGATTATCGAAAATTAATTCCTAAAGGAGTGAAGGTAACACCAGATGATGTTTGGAAAAATTGTTCTTTTATTTTGTCTGTAAAATTAAAAGATCCACAATTCACAGGACAGACGAAAGAAAAGTTATCCTCTAAAGATTTTCAAAATATAGCAACTTCTATCACAAAAGACTCTTTTTCAATTTGGTTAAATCAAGAAACTCAAGCCGCTGAAGAAATTGCTTTATTGTGCATAGAAAATGCGCAAGCTAGAGCTAAAGCTAGTCAAAAAGTAGAACGTAAAAAACTAACAAAGGGAATAACTCTGCCTGGAAAATTATCTGATTGCGTTTCTTCAGATGTTTCTGAGACTGAATTATTCTTGGTTGAAGGAGAATCAGCAGGTGGATCAGCGAAACAAGCTAGAAATAGAAAATTCCAAGCGGTAATGTCTCTTAAAGGAAAAATTCTTAATACTTGGGAAGTTGATACCGACGCAGTCACACAATCTCAAGAAGTTAAAGATATAGCTATGGCTGTTGGATTAAATCCTGGATGCAAAGATTTGACTGGTTTGAGATATGGAAAGATCTGTATTTTAGCTGATGCAGATACTGATGGAGCTCATATAGCAACGTTAATTTGTGCTTTATTTTTAAAACATTTTAGGCCGCTTGTAGAGGGCGGACATTTATTTGTAGCTCAACCCCCTCTATTTAGGGTAGATCAAGGTAAAGATGTTTTCTATGCTCTTGATGAAGAAGAAAAAGATAAAATAGTAAAGAATCTAACAAAACAAAATAAGTCAAAAAAAATTGAGATACAAAGATTTAAGGGACTAGGAGAAATGAATCCATCTCAATTAAGAGAAACAACAATGGAAATAGAAGGTCGAAGACTTTTGAAACTCACATTAGAAAAGGGAAATACAGCAACTTCAATAATGGATAAGTTACTTTCAAAAAAACGAGCTTCCGATAGAAAAGATTGGTTAGAAACTAAAGGTGATTTAGCTACTATAAATGAGTAAAGAAGAAAGTTTGCCGATAGGCGGGTATGCTGAAAAAGCATATTTGGAATATTCAATGTATGTCATTCTTGACAGGGCTTTGCCATTTGTAGGTGACGGACTTAAACCTGTTCAAAGAAGAATTATTTATGCAATGTCTGAGCTAGGCCTTAAATCAACAGCTAAATTTAAGAAAAGTGCCAGAACTGTTGGAGATGTAATTGGTAAATTTCATCCTCATGGAGATGGCGCAGCATATGAAGCTATGGTTCTAATGGCTCAAAGCTTCTCAACCAGATATCCTCTCATCGAAGGTCAAGGTAATTTTGGTTCATTAGATGATCCAAAAAGTTTTGCTGCAATGCGATATACAGAGTGTCGTTTATCAGCATATGCGCAAACTTTATTGACTGAAATATCCCAAGGCACTGTAGATTGGATGCCTAATTTTGATGGAACTTTAATAGAACCAAAATTTTTATCCTCAAGATTGCCTAATGTTCTTTTAAATGGAGCTTCAGGAATTGCAGTAGGGATGGCTACAGATATTCCGCCACATAATTTAACAGATGTCGTAAAAGCGACCATTGCTTTGATAGATAATCCAAAAATGACAATTCCAGATTTGATGGAATATATTCCTAGCCCAGATTTTCCTACATCTGCTGAAATTACTTCCTCATCTGAAGATATGTTAGAGATGTATAGCACCGGAAGAGGCTCCGTAAAATTAAGAGCAACTTATGAAATAGAAAATGGAGAGATAGTTATTAATGCATTACCTTATCAGGTATCTACATCTAAAATTTTAGAACAAATTGCTGCTCAAATAGATTCTAAAAAAATCAATATGATCGAAGATTTGAGAGACGAAAGTGATGAAGAAAATCCGTCAAGAATAATTGTAGTTCCTCGTTCAAATCGAATAGACAAAGATGCTTTGATGAGTCATTTATTCGCAACAACAGATTTAGAAAAAAATGTCAGAGTAAACATAAACGCTATAGGTCTTAATGGAAAACCTCAAGTATTTGATTTAAAGAAAATTCTTAAAGAATGGCTAAAATTTAGAACAGATACGGTAAAAAGAAGACTTCAACACCGTTTAGACTGGGTTAATGATCGTTTGCATATTTTAGATGGACTTCTTATTGCTTATTTAAATTTAGATGAAGTAATTAAAATTATTAGAAATCATGATGAGCCTAAAAAAGAATTGATGAAAAAATTTAAACTTTCAGAAATTCAAGCAAATGCAATTTTAGATATTAGGCTTCGTCAATTAGCTAAATTAGAAGAGGAATCAATCTTATCAGAAAAAAATGAGTTATCTTCTGAGGCTAAAGAGATTGAAAAGACCCTCAGCTCAGCTAGTCGATTAAAGACGTTAATTAAAAAAGAGCTAAAAGAAGATCTTGAAGAATTTGGCGACAAGAGAAATAGTTCTATGATTGAAGCCACTGATGCCAAAGCTTTTGATGAAAAAGAACTAATTTCGAATGATCCAATGACGGTAGTGCTTTCTCAAAGAGGATGGATTAGAGCTGCTAAAGGACATGATGTAGATCCGGAATCGTTACAATATAGAGAAGGAGACGGTCATCTTTCTTCATCTAGAGCAAGAAATAGCCAAAATGCTGTAATTATTGATAATTTTGGTAAAGCTTATTCTCTGCCAATTCACAAATTGCCTAGTGCGAGAGGACAAGGCGACCCGGTTTCAGGAAGTATTAATGCTCAGTCAGGAGCAACCTTTTCGGGTGTTATTGCAGGAAATGATGAAGAGCTGTGTATATTAGCTTCTGACTCAGGATATGGATTTATAGCTAAAATAATTGATTTACAAACAAAAAATAAATCAGGAAAAGCTGTATTAAATACCAAAGGAGCAATTCCATTAGCTCCAGAAAAAATTTCATCAATAGAACAGTCTTTTATTGTAGCCATAACTCAGGAAGGAAAAATGCTTCTCATTGAAGCTATGGATTTGCCAATTTTATCTAAAGGTAAAGGAAATAAAATTATTTCGATTGATAAGGGACAGCATGCCGCTAGGGAGAATAAGCTTTTATATCTCATAGCTCTTCCTAAAGAATCATCTCTAAAGATTTATAGCGGGAAACAACACTATGTAATTAAATCTAAAGATTTAAATAATTTTGTAGGCTCAAGAGGGAGAAAAGGGAATTTCCTTCCTAAGGGCTTTAGACGAATAGATAATGCAGAAGTTTTAGCACCTTAAATTACATAATTTGATATATTTTATTAAGATAAATATAGACGGAGGATAGATGAGAGAGATTATTTTAGATAAAAATAACTATAAAAACTTTAAAGGAGAAGGAGCTCCAGAAGATTTTCATCATGTTGCTTGGAAAACTATGAAATATGATGAAATGATAGATTTTTATTCACGCCTATTTCATGTAAAACCCCTGTATTCCAGTGAGGATTTAACCTTTCTGACTTTTGATGAAGAACATCATAGGGTAGCTATTGCGAATGTTTCCGCCGCATTAAAAGAAAATATGGGAGCTCTGCCAAGGTTGTTAATAAATTCATTAGTCAAATTAAGAAATTTTGTAAATAAAGTTACCCCTAATTTAGTGGGTTTAGATCATGTTTCCTATAAAATGGATTCGATAGAGAGTTGGTTTAATTTTTATCATAAAGCCAAAGAAAATGGCTTGGAACCTGTTTGGACTATCAATCATGGGTGGATATCAGGAATTTATTATAGAGATCCTGACGGGCACTTAGTCGAAATATTTTATGAGCATTTTAGATCCGCTGAAGAATTTAGATCAAATGCCATTGCGCCAGATTTCGCAGAAGAACCAATCGGGACAAATATGGATATCGATGTTCTCTATGATATGTATAAGAATGGGACTCCTTTTGAAGAACTGATTCTCAAAGGTAATACTGTTCCGAAAGGCAAAAAACCTGTCTTTGGTTTTGAAGCAGTTATGAATATGAGGAAAAAATTTAAATAATTTTTTGTGAAAAGGTATAAAAAATTATTTTTAATTCTTACAACCTCTTTTTTGTTTGGGTGCGTTGCACCAGGTACCACTTTTGAAGAAGTAAGTGATGCTAAACTTAACGAAGCTATAAGGATTATAAAAACAACCAATCTTGACAAGCCAATTAAAAAAACTAGAAAAGAAGCTGTTTTGATGGTTGAAAATATTGTTAAAAAATCTATGCCTGCAGCGATTGAATGGTGTGAAGCAAATAATATTCCTAAAGTAAGATGCAAATGGAGGTTTAATTATTTAGACGATGATATGTTTAATGCTTTTGCCTCGGGTAGAAATCAGATTACCTATACCAAAGGATTGATGAATGGCGTTGCCTCGGAGGAAGAAGTGGCGTTTGTCATAGCTCATGAGATTGGCCATCATATTGGTAATCACATAGCTAATTCTCAAAGAAATATTATGCTCGGAAGTCTTGCTGGAAGAATATTGGGAACTGTAATTGAAGGCTCGGATGAGTTGATATCTCAAACAACTGACTTGGGAGCAAGATTTGGATCTTTATATTATTCTCGAGATCAAGAAAAAGAGGCGGATTACTTTTCATTAGTAATCCTCAACAAATCTGGATTTGATTTAATAAAAGCAAGAGATGTAATAATTAGAATGGCACAGCAATCTGAAAGATCGGAGCGTTCAGGGTTTTTCGATTCTCATCCAACGGGGCCAGAAAGATTGGCAAGATTCAATCAAACTTATTCAGAATTCCTAAAAAATAATTAAATTATATTTTTAATAACTTTCTCAAATCTTCTAAAGCCCTCATCAATTTCAATATCTTCTATAATTAAAGAAGGTGCAATTCTAATAGTTTTATCTCCAGCTGCTTGAACAAGAATAAGTCTTTTTTTATAACATTCATTAATAAAATCAACCGATTTTATCTTTTTAAAGTCACAGCAAATCCAAAGACCTGCAGATCTTATGTCTTTAAATAAATTATACTTTTCAGATAGTTTGTTTAGCTTTTGATTAAATTTGATAGTTTTCTCAACTACGCCGGTTAGAACTTTTTTTGTTGATATTATTTCAACGACTTTTTTAGCAACTTCACAAGCCAATGGATTTCCGCCAAAAGTACTTCCATGAGTTCCGGGTTGAAAAGCCTGAGCTATTTTTGTTGTAGTTAAAGTAGCACCAATTGGAATTCCTCCCCCTAGTCCTTTAGCTAGAGTAGATATATCAGGAATAACTCCATACCCCATATATGCCATCAAGGAACCTGTTCTTCCAATACCGCTTTGTACTTCATCAAATATAAGAAGGCAATCGTTATCATCTGCTAACTTTCTAAGACCTTCTAAAAAAGGATTTTCTGCTCTAATTATTCCTGACTCACCTAAAATAGGCTCGATAAAAATAGCAGCTGTTCGTTTATTTAAAACTCTCTTTACTGATTTAAGATCATTGAAAGTCGCTCTTTTAAACCCTTTTAAGAGAGGACCAAAACCTGTTTTCTGAAATTCTGAATCTCCAGCGGTAATATTCAACATTGAACGACCATGGAAAGCTTGAGAAAAAACTATTATTTCGTATTTCTCAGGTTTTTTCTGATCAAAATAATACTTTCTAGCTAACTTTATAGCAGCTTCATTAGCTTCATTTCCTGAGTTTGAAAAAAATACTTTATCTGCAAAAGTTTTGCTAGCTAATAATTCACTTAATTCTAATGCAGGCTTGTTATACAAGTAATTACTTACATGCCAAAGTTTTGAAGACTGTTCCTTAAGCACCTTATTTAATGATGGATGAGAATGTCCAAGAGAGGTCACTGCGATACCTCCACCAAAATCTATATAGTCTTTTCCTTTTTCATCCCATAGAGTCGATTTTTTTCCTTTTATAGGAATAAAATCTGCAGGGGCATAATTTGGCATTAGTGCCGTTCTATCAATAGAATTATTCTTTTTCATGAAACATCATTTTTTTAAAAAGGTCATAATTAGTATCTTAAAGTTTAATATAACAATTAAATCATGGTTACATCAGATCGTCTCGATTCCGGTAATGCTTTTAGGATTTCTTTATTTCCTAATCGATCTATTTCATGGAAAGGAAACCTGTGGTTTCTAGCGCTGGTATCTACTCCTATCACTATAATAGCTTTTGGGTTTTTATATGTTGGTGCACCTATTATTTTACCTTTCGCTGGTTTAGAAATTTTAATAGTTTTGTCTGCATCCTATTACGTTTTTCGAAATGTTAATAAGCAGGAAATTTTAACCTTTACTCCTGAAAGACTCATTATTGAAAAAGGGAGATTACGACCAGAGACAACTACTGAGTTTATTAGAGAATGGTCATACGTCTTTATTGAAAAACCTACACATCCTTGGTACCCACTTCATGTAGTTATTTCTTCCAAAGGAGAAAGAGTGCCAATTGGAGATTTTCTTACCGAAGAAGATAAAAAAATCTTAATTGAAAAAATGGATGAAATAATACAAGAGCTAAGATCAATCTAGTTATTTAGCTATTTTGCACGTTGGTTGAAACGCCTGCCTATCATTGCTGAAGCAATATTAATTTTTTGGACATCGATTGTTCCACCTGCAATTCCCCAGCCAAAAGCATCTCTAACTTTCCTTTCCATCCCATATTCTTTATTGAAACCATATCCTCCCATTAATTGCATTGAAGTAGCTGTGACTTCTCTCGCAATTTCATTGGCAAAACATTTGGCTGAGCTTGATTCCAAAATATCAGGCAAACCATTAGCAGCATTAAAAACAGCACGATGAATGAGTAAACGAGATGCTTCTACCTTCATAAGCATATCTGCTAGCTTGATTTGCACGGCTTGAAAATCAACTATAGGTTTTCCAAATTGCTCACGCTCTTGGACATAATTTTTTACATATTCTAAGGCTGATGAAGCTTGAGATAAAGCCATGGTTGCATTTCCACATCTTTCTAAATCAAAAGTCTCCATTAATTTTTTAAAACCATCCTCAGGTTCTACTAATAAGTTTTCAATAGGCACCTCAACATTATCAAAATAAATATCTGCAGATGGAATGCCTCGCCAACCCATTAGACTCTCATTATTACCAAAAGTTAATCCAGAAGTATCTAAATCTACGAATACAGCTCCTATACCTTTAGCAGCAGGAGCATCAGACATTCTTGCATAGACAACATATCCATCAGAATGTCCAGCTCCAGAACACCAACGCTTATTACCGTTGATAACGATTTTATCGCCTTTTATTTCTGCTTTTGTTTTTAAGTCTGTAAGCCCTGTTCCAGCATCAGGTTCAGACATGCTTACTGCAACTACCATTTCACCGCTACACACTTTAGGAATAACCCTTTCTTTTAAAGTATCAGTTCCAAAATGCTCTATTACTTTGACTGGTCCAGCATTTGCTTCAAAGACAGGCCAACCAACTGCAGAAGAAATTTTTCCAAACTCCTCAAGAATAATTATAGCCTCTAGGCTGGTTAAACCTTGTCCACCATATTCTGTCGGTGTATTTATTCCAAGAAAACCCATTTCACCTATTTTCATTAAGGCATCTTTTGGAACAGGTTCTCCGCTTTCTTCTAATTCGTCTGCCAATGCAGGTAATTCTTTCTGCGCATAATCTCTTGCGACACGTTGAAGTTCTAATTGATCAGGTGTTAATTTAAAATCCATATTATAGTTTTTTATTTTGAGCGAGTAATTATACACATTGAGTTAAAATATCGACATGTCACTAGAAAAAAAATATCCAGTTCCTGAAGGTTTTCAAATCATAAATCAAACTGAACATCATATTCGTCATATCGGTCAAGGCTTTCATAAGAGAGACGAAAAAAATAATTTGGTTATGGCATTTTGGATTAAAAAAGAAAATTGCAATTCAGCAGATGTTGCTCATGGAGGAATGTTAATGAGTATTGCAGATTACTGTCTAGCATCCTCTGCCATGCCATCGAGAGATCAGTATGTCGCCACCATAACTTTTAAATCAGAGTTTGTATCTCCAGCAAAAATTGGATCTTTAGCTAAAATCTATACAAAAATTAATAAAAGCACCAAATCATTAGTTTTTGGTGAGGGAAAAATTTATTGTGACGACGAAATAGTTTTAAATTTTAGCGGCGTAGTAAAAAAAATTAAGTAATTTTCTTTTTTACCATAATCTTTTTAAGAACAGCAATATCTGGTATTCCATTCAAATATTTAGTTGGAGCTTCGCCTTGAATGAGCGGACTTAAATATTTTTTACCAGCTGCTGTTATTTTAAAACCATTTGTGGAAATAAACTTTTTTGGCATGGTTTTTTCAACATTTGCAATATTTTTTAGAGGAGCTGTTTCAATTTTCCATTTGTAAGGAGAGTCACTCAATCTTTTGATAATTGGCATGATTGCAGTTTTTCCAGCTATCGCTAATTTTACAGCGTGAGAGCCAACAGCGTATGCTTGATCAAGATCAGTCCTCGAAGAGATATGGCGAGCTGACCGTTGTAAATAATCTGCTACTGCCCAATGGTTTTTTAAACCAATTTTTGAAATCATGCTCGATAGCACAGGAGCAACTCCACCTAATTGCTTGTGACCGAAAGCATCGGTTAACCCAGAGTCTGCTAAAAATTTACCATTTTTTGTTTGAGTGCCTTCTGAAGCAACAATCACACAATAACCATTTTGCTTAACCGTTTGTTTAACTTGAGATATAAATTTACTTTTTTTAAAAGGTACTTCTGGTAACAAAATTATATGAGGTGGATCGCTAGCCTTTGTTGCTGCCAAACAAGAAGATGCTGCTATCCAGCCTGCGTGACGACCCATAACCTCTAAGATAAAAACCTTAGTTGAGGTTTCAGCCATGCTTTTAACATCTAACCCAGCTTCTAAAGTTGAAGTTGCTACATATTTTGCTACCGAACCAAAACCAGGTGAACAATCCGTAAAGGGCAAATCATTATCTACGGTTTTAGGTATACCAATACACTGGATAGGGAATTTAAGCTTCTTCGCCATTTCTGAAATCTTATAAGTAGTGTCTTGACTATCTCCGCCGCCATTGTAAAAAAAATAGCCAATATCATGAGCTGCAAAGACCTCAAAAAGTCGATCGTATTCCTTTTTTTGTGCAATAGGATCTTGTAACTTAAATCGACATGAGCCGAAGGCTCCGCCTGGAGTGTTTTTTAATTTTGCAATTGTGCTTTTAGATTCTTTTGAGGTGTCAATTAAATTTTCATTTAGAGCTCCAAGAATGCCATTTTGGCCGCAAAGAACTTTATTGATTTTTTTTGATTTAGCAGCCGTTTCTATTACGCCGCACGCGGAGGCATTAATTACAGAAGTTACACCGCCAGATTGAGCGTAAAAAGCGTTACGTTTTAAAGTCATGCTAAGAAATATAACTGAAAAAAGTACTTCTGGAAAAAGATATAATCATGATTGTGAAAATATATGTTTTAGGAATCTGTGGGACCTTTATGGGAGGGCTCGCTCAATTGGCAATGCAAAAAGGAATCGAAGTAGCTGGATGCGATGAAAATATATACCCACCAATGAGTAATATCCTTGCAGAACAAAGTATAAAAGTAGATCAAGGGTTCAACACAGATAATATTACAGATGATATAGATTTATATGTCATAGGAAATGTGGTCTCCCGAGGTAATCCTTTAATGGAAGAAATCCTCAATAAAAAATTGAGCTTTGTGTCAGGTCCACATTTTTTAACTGAGATAATTTTAGAAAATAGACATGTAATAGCAATTAGCGGAACGCATGGAAAAACATCTACATCCTCTATGATCACTAAAGTATTAATAGATGCGGGCCTAGATGTTGGTTACATGATTGCTGGAAGAGCTCTAGATTTAGATTCAACAGCTTCACTTGGAACCCATAAATATTTTGTTATCGAAGCGGATGAATATGACACAGCTTTTTTTGATAAAAGATCAAAATTTATTCACTACAATCCATCAACTTTACTAATTAATAATTTAGAGTTTGATCATGCAGACATTTTTGATGATTTGCCTGCTATAAAAAAACAATTTCACCATCTTCTTAGAATCATGCCCAATCAATCTAAAATTATTTATCCTGAAGATGATAAAGAAGTTTTAGAAGTAATTAAAATGGGTATTTTCTGTGATCAGATAAAGTTTGATTCAGAAAAAAAATCCGGAGGATGGCATGCAGAAATAAATAATCCCGAATGCGCTTCTTTTAAAATATTCAATGGCAAAAAACTAATGGGAGAAATTAATTGGGATTTGATAGGAGAGCACAATAAAAAAAATGCTTTAGCAACATTTGTTATTGCCAGTTCTTTGGGGATTAAAGAAGAGCAAATTTCAGATTCTTTATCTTCTTTCAAGGGCACAGCAAGAAGAATGGAATTAATTGGAAAACAAAATTTAGTGACTGTTTATGATGATTTCGCTCATCATCCTACTGCAATTAAATATACTTTGGATGCTTTAAGAAAAAAGGTTGGAGAAGAAAAAATAATCTGTTTATTAGAGATGCGTTCCAATACCATGGCCTCCGGATATCACGATCAGTTAATCCCTGAATCCCTAGAAGATGCAGATAAAGTATTTCTTTTTTCAAAAAACTCTCAACAAGTTGAGGCTATAGCTAAAAGAGATAAAAGATTTTCTGTATGCTCTGGAACAAGAGAGTTTATTAAACTATTGCCTGAGATAAATAAACCCAATACTCATATTATTTGTCTGTCTAACGGCTCTTTTGATCAAATCCATCATGCGATCTTAGAAAGACTTTAAAAAGTAAAAGCTTTCTTTCTTAGTCTTATGGCGCTAGGTGTTACTTCAACTAATTCATCATCTTCAATAAACTCCAGAGCTTGTTCAAGGGTATGTTTTATATGAGGTACCAGTATCAAATTTTCATCTGTTCCGGAAGCTCTAACATTTGTTAACTGTTTAGCTTTAGTAGGATTTACAGGGAGGTCATTATCTCTAGAATGAAGTCCAACAATTTGACCTTTATATATCTCAAGGCCATGACCAACAAAGAGCTTTCCTCTATTTTGTAAGTTGAATAAAGAATAAGCCAAGGTTTTGCCTTTTGTCATTGACACCAAGACACCATTTTGTCTTGTAGTAACCTCACCTTTTTTTGCAGGACCGTAATGATCAAAAACACTTGTTAAGATTCCTGAACCGCTAGTTAAAGTTAAAAAATGAGAACGAAAGCCTATCATTCCTCTTGAAGGCGCAATAAATTCTAATTTAATTCTGCCTTTGCCATCCGGTTGCATATTTTTTAGCTCGGCTTTCCTTAAGCCCATTTCTTCCATAATAGAACCTTGATGTTCTTCTTCTAAATCTATGACAATTTGCTCAAATGGCTCATGAATTTCACCATTAACTTCCTTTTGGATAACTTCGGGCTTTGAGACTCCCAATTCAAAACCATCCCGCCTCATATTTTCTATAAGCACTGATAAATGAAGCTCTCCTCTACCAGAAACTTTAAATTTGTCTGACGAGTCTCCAGGCTCAACTCTTAAAGCTACATTACTCAATAGTTCTTGCTCTAATCTTTCCTTGATATTCCTTGAGGTAACAAATTTCCCATCTTGACCTGCAAAAGGAGAGTCATTCACTTGAAATGTCATACTCACTGTAGGCTCATCTACCGATAAAGCTGGTAAAGCTGAAACATTTTCTGGATCGCACAAAGTATCAGAAATATAAAGTTTTTCTATCCCAGTTATACAAACAATATCTCCAGCCTCAGCTTTTTCTACTTCAATTCTCTCAAGTCCATCATGACTCATTACTTGCAATACGCGACCTTTGCGTTCTTTATTTTCGGAATCAATAACAACTACTTGATCATTGGGTTTTAAACTTCCACAGGTTATTCTGCCCACACCAATAACCCCTACATAACTGCTGCTATCTAATGCACTAATTTGCATTTGAAATGGCTTAGAAGTATCTACCTCTGGAGCATTAACTTTTTCTATTACAAGATCAAGTAGTGGAGACATATCTTCTTGTATTTCGTCTATTTCTATTCCAGCTACTCCATTTAATGCAGAAGCATAAATGACAGGAAAGTCCATTTGCTCATCATTGCCGCCCAAGCGATCAAACAAATCAAATACTTGATCTAAAACCCAATCAGGACGGGCTCCAGGACGATCGATTTTATTGATAACCAATATAGGATTTAAGCCCTGTTCAAAAGCTTTTTCTGTTACAAATCGGGTTTGTGGCATTGGACCATCTACAGCATCTACCAAGAGTAATACCGAATCAACCATTGAAAGAACTCTTTCAACTTCTCCACCAAAATCAGCATGGCCAGGAGTATCAACAATATTTATTTTATGTTCCTTCCATCTAATAGCAGTATTTTTTGCCAGTATAGTTATACCTCTTTCTTTTTCCTGATCATTTGAGTCCATGATTCTTTCAGAACCCATACTTTTTCTATCTAGAGTTCCAGATTGCTCAAGTAATTTGTCAACCAAAGTAGTTTTACCATGATCTACATGGGCAATGATTGCAATATTTCTAATGTCTTGTGAGTTCATTTAAAACAAATAAAGTTTAATTAACAAAATTTAAAAATTTACGGAATTTAATTAGAGTTCAAAAGAACTTATTTTGAAATCAGTCTTTATTTTCCGAAGCTTCATCATTGACTTCTTCAACAGGAGCTTCTTCAGCAATAACATCTTCAACAGGAGCCTTTTCAGTTACGGCTTTTTCAAAAGGAGCTTCTTCAGCAATAACATCTTCGACAGGAGCTTCTTCTTTCTTAGTGGAAACAGCAGCTCCAGTAGTTTTCGCAAAACGTTTTTTAAATCTATCAACTCTTCCACCAGTATCGACAATCTTATGCTCTCCTGTATAAAAAGGATGAGAAGCAGATGATACATCAAGAGGATAATAGGGATAAGTTTCACCATCTTTCCATTCCTTCGTTTGATCTGTATCTATTGTAGAAGGAATGATGAAGTACTCATCCACACTAGTGTCATGAAATAGTACTTTTCTATATTCTGGGTGTATTCCTTCTTTCATTTTTATTCAGCTTTAGTATTTTAGATCGCGAATGATACCAGAAGAACTTTTTATAAGAAATAGAATTTCAACTCTTATTTTTTTTTAAATTCTTACTTTTATCAGAAATATTTACCACTTTTTTAATACCGTATGGTTCGGTATATTTTTTTCCATCTAGGTAGTAAAAACCTTTATTTTTTATATACCATTTTGAGGTTTCTGATCTATTTTCTTTATCTACCCATGAAATATCATGCATAGATTCTTCTATTTTATTAAGTTTTTTCTCTTTAGAATAAATAAATGGACTTCCTTTTAATTTATGGGCTTTTGATAGCCATGCGTTTAGAAATCTTCTTATACCTCTTTTAGTCTTTCTTCTGGATGGATTAGATTGACTCCATTCTTTGGCAGCATTTATTTCATGAAATACATTGCAATCAGTATAGGTCCTTTGCCAAGACAGAAGATCGTCTTGTTCAATTTCATAGTAAGTGCCATCTTTTAAGATTATTTCCATTTTGTGTTAATTTACCTGAATAAATTAATAAGTCATTTAATATTAATTTTATGAATTACTATCATTAAAAAATTATCAAAGAGGAATCATGTCGTATCAAAAAGATGTAGAAAGTTTTATGGAAGCAGGAGATCAACCAGTGAATAAAAATTTAACTTTAATAGGATCTCAACCAGACTTATATATGAATTTAATTACCGAGGAATATAAAGAGACTTTAGAAGCTTTTCAAAACAAAGATACGATTGAAGTTGCTGATGGATTGGCAGATATGGTTTGGGTCATCATGGGCATGTGCTCTAGTTGCGGAATAAATTTTGAAAAGGTCTGGGAAGAAGTTAAAGCTTCCAACATGAGCAAATTTGTTGATGGAAAAGCCATTAAAAATGAGGCAGGAAAAATAATGAAACCTGAAACTTACTTTCGTCCAGATATAAAAAAAGTTTTAGGAATTTAACTCAATTGAACATTTTCTTTCATTTTCAGACAAATGTTTTAAAGAAATTTTCATATCAAACCTATTAAAATAACCGAAGCTTTTTTCCGGCCATTCTACGAAAATAATAGAATTTGGTTCTTTGCAATATTCATTTATACCGATTGCAGCTAACTCTGAAGCCTCTTCAATTCTATATAAATCCATGTGATAAATATTTCTATTTTTTATTTCATAAGGCTCAATTATTGTAAAAGTAGGACTAGTAATAGATTCTAGAACTCCTAAAGAAGAAATAATTTCTTTTGTTAAGGTGGTTTTTCCAGAGCCCAAGTCGCCTTCTAAAAAAATTATAAATGCTTCAGTACTTTTAATTTCACTTAGGTTATAAGCTATTTTTTTTCCTAATTTTTTAGTTTCTAGCAAGGTATCCAATATAAATTCTTCCATTTGTCTTTAAAGAATTAGTTCTTTTACAATCTCAATTATATCTGTGGGTATGAGTCCTCTTTGTCCAATAGCTGAAGCGTATTCGTCTCCTGCTTCTGCGTGAAGATCGACCCCAAGACAAGCTGCATCCAAGAGGCTCATTTTTTGGGCAATCAATCCCGAAATAATTCCTGATAACACATCTCCCATCCCTCCAGTTGCCATACCCGGATTACCTTTATTACAGACAAAGATTTTATCTTTATGACAGATGATAGTCTTATGTCCTTTCAAAACTACAACAGCAGAATATTTTTTAGAAAGTCTTCTAGCAGCTTGAATTCGATTCGATTGAATTTTATCGACAGAGGTATTTAACAATACTGAAGCTTCACCAGTATGAGGTGTAATAATCAGTTTTTTTGGAAGCGGTACTTTTTTTATAAATTTTGGCAACAAATTTAATCCATCTGCATCTATCAGTAACGGAAGATTTCTTTTTTTTGAAGCTTCTAATGTCTTGTATAAAACTTGCTCAGCCCAAAAATTTTTATCTAGACCTGGACCAACACAAAAAACAGAAGGTTTGTCTAAGTATTTTTCTAATGCTTGGCCATTATCTACTGGCTTGGTCATGACTTCGGGACAAAAATTTATAGCTGCGCTTATATGTTCAGTTCGTGTGGCTAGAGAAACTAATCCCGCACCGCTACAAATAGCAGATTTAGATGCTAATAACCCAGCCCCACCAAAGCCTATATTACCGGCAATAATCATTACATGACCAAAAATTCCTTTATGATCATCAGGGGATCTTATTAATTTTTTTAATAAACGATCTTTTTTTATTCCATGTATTTTCAATTTTTTAACATTTTTTTTGTAAGACGTTTTATCATTTATTGCAACCTACGTCATTAAAGATATAGTTACTGACTAATTATTTAAAAGGAGAGAAAAAAATGATTAAAACAAAAATTACAGAAATGTTTGGAATTAAACACCCAATTATTCAGGGTGGGATGCATTATGTTGGTTTTGCAGAAATGGCGTCCGCTGTTTCAAATGCTGGTGGTTTAGGAATTATTACTGGCCTTACACAAAAAACACCTGAAGATTTAGCAAAAGAAATAGCAAGATGTCATGAAATGACTGATAAACCATTTGGCGTCAACTTAACTTTTTTACCAATGTTTAATCAGCCTGATTATCCTGGCTATATTCAAGCAATAATTGAAGGCGGAGTAAAAGCAGTAGAGACTGCCGGAAGAAATCCTCAGGCATATATCGAGACTTTAAAAGCAGCAGATATAAAAGTTATTCATAAATGCACATCTGTTAGACATGCTTTGAAAGCTCAAGATATTGGATGTGATGCAGCTAGTGTTGATGGTTTTGAATGTGGCGGACACCCAGGAGAAGATGATATTCCAAATATGATTTTACTTCCTAGAGCTGCTGAAGAACTTGCTATTCCCTTCGTCGCTTCTGGGGGTATGGGAAATGGAAAGCAACTGGCTGCCGCTCTTGCTTTGGGAGCAGAAGGAGTTAACTTAGGAACTAGATTTATAGCTACAAAAGAAGCCCCTGTTCATCAAAATGTAAAAGATGCTTTAGTTGCTGCTTCAGAATTGGATACTACTTTGATAATGAGATCATTAAGAAATACAGAAAGAGTCTTAAAAAATGATGCCGTTACAAGTATTCAGCAAAAGGAAAAAGCACTTGGTGATGATATCAAAATAGAAGATATTCTCGATGAAGTAGCGGGAGTTTATCCTAAAATTATGACTGAAGGAAAGATGGAAGAAGGTGCTTGGAGTTGTGGAATGGTCGCCGGATTAATCCATGATATTCCTTCTTGCCAAGAGCTGATAGATGGAATGGTTTCAGAAGCAGAAGAAATCATAAATAGTAGATTAGCTAAATTTATTGCTTAAGGAAAAATGCCAAAAGATAAGGAATTTCCAGAAATTTTATCTAAGGATAAGTCTGTAAACATTCAAAAGGCAGATCCAAATGCACCTCCAGCTGATCCTAAACCAGCAGCTACTGTGCTGCTGGTTAGAGCTTCTAATGAAAATATAGAAGTATTTATGATAAAGCGAAATGCTAAAACAAATTTCGGGGGTGCTTGGGTTTTTCCAGGTGGAAAATTAGATCCAGTTGACGAAGAAATAGAAATTAATAGCTTTTGTTCTGGCTTAACCGATGAAATGGCTTCCCAAATTTTAGGCTTAAAAGAGGGTGGATTGAATTATTGGATTGCATGTATAAGGGAATGTTTTGAGGAATGCGGAGTTCTTTTGGCTTATAGAGAAAATGGAGATTTTTTCGGAGCCTCTGACGAATCTGAAATGAATATTTTGAATTCATATCAAGATAGATTGAATAAAGGAGAACCTGTTCTTTTGGAACTTTGCAAAGAGTTGAATTTAAAACTTGCAGTAGATAGATTAGCTTACGTATCCCATTGGGTAACTCCAAAAATGGAAATGAAAAGATATAGTACAAGATTTTTCATTGCGCTTGCACCAGATGATCAAGATGCTATCCATGATGGAAGTGAAGGAGTAGAAAGTACTTGGATCTCTCCTGAAGAAGCACTTCAAAAAGGAGAAGAAGGCAGCTTTCCAATAATTCTACCGACAATAAAAAATTTAGAATCTATAATCGGGTTTTCGGATACTCATAGTCTTTTGAAGAATAAAGTAAATTATCAAAATGAAGTTTCATCTATAGAGCCAAAATTTTTTATGGAAAATGGAAAGCTTGTAGGGTTGCTTCCAGGTGATATCGGATATGAAGATCACTGAATTATCTCCTTTAGTTCGAAGAATAACTGCCGACAACGGTGGAGTTTTTACTGGAGGAGGAACGAATACTTATTTGGTTGGCCATCAAGAAATTACAGTTATAGATCCAGGACCCGCATCTAAAGAGCATATAGAAAATATTGTCAAAGTTTGTGGCGAAGACATAAAGCAAATTTTAGTTACCCATACACATAACGACCATTCTCCTGGAGCTAAACTTCTTCATCAACGAACTGCCGCTCCAGTTATGGGAATGTATGCACTTAATAAAGAAATGCAGGATCCCACCTTTAAAGCTAATAAAGTTTTGGAAGATGGAGATGAAATAATAGAAACAGAATATTCATTGAAAGCTATTCATACTCCTGGGCATGCATCAAATCATCTATGCTTTTTATTAGAAAAAGAAAATTTAATTTTTACTGGAGATCACATCATGGATGGATCCACAGTAGTTATAGCTCCGCCAGATGGCAACATGAAGGAATACTTAAATTCTTTAGAAATCCTGAAAAAAATTGATCTTAAGTTAATTGCTCCTGGGCATGGAAATCTTATGGAAAACCCTTACAGTGTTGTAGATTGGATAGTTAGTCATCGCATGTATAGGGAAAAAAAAGTTGTCGATGCTATTTCAGAAGTATCAATTGCGTCTCTTGATGAATTATTGAATATTGTTTATGACGATGTAGATAAAAATTTACTCGCAATTGCTAAATATTCTTTATTAGCTCATTTAAACAAATTGATTGAAGACGAAAGAGTTGAAATAAAGGAAGAAAACTACTACTGGAAAGGTTAATCTTCGAAAGTAACTCCGCATCCGCCATGGCCACAATAGCCATTGGGATTTTTTGCTAGGTATTGTTGGTGGTATTCCTCAGCGTAATAAAATTTTGATGCGGGTATTATTTCTGTAGTAATCGTTCCAAAATTATTTTTACTTAATTTTTCTTGGTATTTATTTTTTGATTCTTTTATTTGAGGTAAGTTTAATTCATTCATATAATAAACTCCTGATCTATATTGAGTTCCAATATCGTTGCCTTGTCGCATTCCTTGAGTTGGGTCATGATTTTCCCAAAATGCCTTTAATAAGGTTTCAATTGAAATTTTCGAAGGAGAAAAAATAATTTCAACAGCTTCATTGTGACCAGTCATTCCAGAACAAACTTCTTCATAAGTTGCATTTTCTGTGTACCCTGAAATGTAGCCAACAGAGGTGTAAGCAACTCCAGGAATATTCCAAAAAAATTTTTCTGCTCCCCAAAAACAGCCCATACCAAAAACTACAGTTTCTAAATCTTGTTTTTTTATATCATTTAAAGATTTACCACTTACAAAATGAAAATCAGGTACAAAAATTGGCTCTGGTCTTCCCGGAAGAGCATCTTCTCTTAAAACTAATTCAGACTTATTATTAAATGAAAATAAAGACATTACTTATTTTGTCTTTCAGAGATTAATTTATCAACTATTGAAGGATCAGCAAGAGTAGAAATATCTCCTAGCTCATCAATTTCATTACTAGCAATTTTTCTTAAAATCCTTCTCATAATTTTCCCCGATCTTGTTTTTGGCAGATCGAAAGTAAATTGTATTAAATCAGGTTTTGCAATTGGGCCAATCTCTTTAATAGTAGAATCTATCAATTCTTTTTTTAATTCTTCTGAAGGAGATGCGTTTTTCATTAAGCTTACATAGCAATAAATTCCCTGACCCTTAATAGAATGTTCAAATCCTACAACTGCAGCTTCTGCAATATGATCATGAAGAACTAATGCACTTTCTATTTCTGCAGTTCCTAGTCTATGACCAGAAACATTTAAAACATCATCAACCCTTCCAGTTATCCAATAATAACCATCTTCATCTCTTCTAGCACCATCACCAGTAAAATAATAATTTTTGTAAGTTGAGTAATAAGTATTTATACATCTTTCATGATCTCCAAATACCGTTCTTATTTGAGATGGCCAAGAGTTTTTGATAGCTAAATTTCCTGATCCTGGACCTATAATTTCAATTCCATTTTCATCTAAAAGGACTGGTAATATACCCAAAAAAGGAGTGGAAGCACTTCCGGGTTTTTGCGGGGTAAATCCAGCCAGTCCAGAAATAAGGATACTTCCCGTTTCTGTTTGCCACCAGGTATCAACTATTGGACATCGTTCTTTGCCAACTTCTTTGTAATACCATTCCCAAGCTTCAGGATTGATAGGCTCACCTACGGTACCAATTACTTTTAAAGATAATCTAGAAGAATTATTTAGGGGTTCATTTCCATGAGCCATTAAAGCTCGAATTGCTGTAGGAGCAGTGTAAAAAATATTAACCTGATGTTTATCTATTACATTCCAAAATCTAGAAACATCTGGGTAAGTAGGAATTCCTTCAAACATTAATGTTGTAGCTCCATTGGCTAATGGACCATATACGATATATGAGTGACCTGTAACCCAGCCAACATCTGCCGTACACCAATATATGTCCCCATCTTGATAATTAAATATTAATTTATGCGATAAGCTAGCTCCTAGCATGTATCCACCAGTAGTATGAAGGACTCCTTTGGGTTTTCCGGTAGATCCAGAGGTATAAAGAATAAATAGCGGATCTTCTGCATCCATTTCTTCACACAGACACTCTGGTTTAAATTTTTCCTTTTCAATTAAATAATCAACATCGATGGATGGATTTAAATTAGTAAAATTATCGGTTCTATTCACAACGATAACTGAATGAACATTAGGACATTTTTTTACAGCTGCATCTACGTTTACCTTCAATGAAATAAATTTTCCACCTCTTAAGCCTTCATTAGCTGTAATTATTACTCTACAGTCAGAATCCAAAATTCTATCTTTAAGAGATTCAATGGAAAATCCTCCAAAAACAACAGAATGAATTGCACCAATTCTTGCGCAAGCTAGCATCGCGAAGGCGGCTTCAGGAATCATAGGCATGTATATACAAACTCTATCTCCTTTTTTAACATTTCTAGATTTTAATAAGTTAGAAAACTTACATACCTCATCGTGGAGCTCTTGATAGGAAATTTTCCTCTCCTCTTCAGGGTTGTCGCCTTCCCAAATTATTGCAGTATCTTTTGACTTAGAACTTAGATGACGATCTATGCAGTTGTATGACGCATTTAATTTAGCTCCTTTGAACCAATTTATTTCTCCATTTGGCAAATCTGCTGAGCAAACATCATCCCAAGTTTCAAACCAATCTAAATATTCCTTTGCTTTTGAAGACCAAAATTCCTTCGGTGAATCTATTGAGCATTGGTACAATTTCTTATATTCATCTTCAGAAATCAAGGCACTACCTTTTAGCTCATCAGAAACGTGATAAATCTTTTTAGACATGTCTTAAATAATTTTATGAATTTTATCTTTTTTTAATTCTATCGATTTATTTTTGATGTGACAGCAATTTAATTCAATCAAAGGATCGATGAAAAAAATTCTATTTTGCCAATCATGATGCGGAATTATTAATTTAGGTTTAGAAATCTTTTTATCTCCAAAAAATATTATATCAATATCAATATTTCTAGAACCTCCTTGCTTTGATCTTAATCGGCCCATTTTATTCTCTATGGCTAAACATTTCATTAAAAGTAATTCAGGACTTAAACGAGTAGAGACTTCAACGACTTGATTAAAGAAAGTAGGTTGTTTTATATGACCATAAAAAACAGACTCATAAATAGATGAGGTGTTTAGGATTTTTGTATTTGGAATATTTGTAATATAGATCTTAGATAAATCTATATTTTTCCTTTTATTTCCTTGATTTGATCCTAGCCCTAAAAAAACGTTAACAGTTTTATTAACCATATAGAGAGTTTAGCTTTTAACCGTATTGTTGTTTTTCTTTAATTTCATCAACAGTCTTACAATCTATGCACTTAGTCGCTGTAGGCCTTGCTTCAAGTCGTTTAATTCCAATATCAACTCCGCACGTTTCGCAATAACCATAGAGATCATCATCTATATCTTTAAGCGAAAGTTCTATTTTTGATATTAATTTTCTTTCTCTATCTCTTTTTCTTAATTCAAGCATAAATTCTTCTTCTTTAGATGCTCTGTCCAGAGAGTCAGGAAAGTTGCTTTGATCTTTTTGGATTAATTTTTCAGTTTTTTCTTGTTCAGATTCAAGTGCATACTTCCAAGAATTTAAGATATTAACAAAATGTTTTTTCTGAGACTTGTTCATATATTTCTCAGTCTTCGTTGATTTGTATGGGGTAAAAGATTTTGCGAACGAATCAAAATCTGTAGGGTTTATTATCTTAGACTTAGCAGTGCTTTTTTTAACAGCAGCTTTCTTAGCTGGAGCTTTTTTAACAGCAGCTTTCTTAGCTGGAGCTTTTTTAACAGCAGCTTTCTTA
>MDTB01076962.1_pt1 | contig 61636 bp, 50 predicted proteins | sample 811161 | NCBI WGS metagenome assembly MDTB01 (sample SAMN05326650, study PRJNA326480) | marine metagenome | isolation source: seawater | place: Mediterranean Sea | collected 2009
TATTAGACTTATTAATAAAAATAATTAAGTTGAAAAAAATATAAAAATTCATAATATTATGTTATTAGTTATTACTTTTTTATTAAAAATATTTCTATTTTTGAGCACAAATTAAATTTATATATAATTCAGTGAAACATCTAACAAATTTTATAATCCTTTGTTTTTTTTTGATCACTTCAAATCTTACTGCAGAATCATCTAAAAGCTCAGAAAAAAGTTTTGTTGATATAATTATGCATCACATAGGAGATGCACACGAACTCCATTTTTTTAATTACACTGATAAAAATAATTTAACTCATTCCTTTTCAATACCTCTTCCAATCATATTATTTAATAATAATGAATTTGATGTTTTTATGTCAAGTGAATTTCACCATAATGATGATGGATCAGAAGTAGTTAATATTAATAATAAGAAATTCTCTAAATTTCATGAAACAATTTATCAACTTAATTATGGAGAAAAAAAATTATTGTTGAATGAAAATCATGAAGTAATTAATGCCTCTAAACCTTTAGATCTTTCGATTACAAAAAATGTTTTTTCTATGTTCATATCTTTATTATTATTATTATTAATTTTTGTTTCTTCAGGATTTAAAGCAAAAAAAGAAAATATCACAATTCCAAATGGATTTTTATCTTTTACCGAACCATTAGTTGTTTTTGTCAGAGATAATATTGCCATTCCTAATATTGGAGTGAAAAACTACAAAAAATTTTTACCGTATCTACTAACTGTATTCTTTTTTATTTTCATTAATAATTTGCTTGGTTTAATCCCAAGTGGTGCAAATTTAACTGGGAATATTGCTGTTACACTTACTCTTTCTTTTTTCACTTTATTTATCACAAATATCTCTGGGAATAAAAATTATTGGAAGCATATATTTATGCCATCAGTCCCACTAGTGTTATATCCAATCATGGTCCCAATTGAAATAATTGGAGTTATTACTAAACCATTTGCACTTATGATCAGATTATTTGCGAATATAACAGCTGGACATATTATAATATTAAGTCTAATATCTCTAATATTTATTTTTAAATCTATCTTCATTGCTCCTATTTCAGTGGGATTTGTTTTATTTATGAATATTTTAGAACTACTTGTTGCGTTACTTCAAGCATACATATTTACATTATTATCAGCATTGTTTATAGGACAAGCAGTAGCGGAACATCATTAACTTTAATTCGATTAATTATTAACTAAAAAAAAAAAAATATGGATTTTGGAGCTTTTGCAGCAATTGGTGCTGGTCTTGCCGCGGTTGGCGCAGGTATTGGTATCGGAAATATAGGTAAAGGTGCAATGGAAGCTATTGCACGTCAACCTGAAGCAGCATCAACTATTCAAACTAACATGCTAATAGCAGCAGCACTAATTGAAGGTGTTGCTTTATTTGCTGTTGTTGTTGCTTTATTAAAATAATATTTATATGCCCGATAAATTCGGGCATGTAGATTTTTAATTAAAATTTTTTAATATGAATTTAGTTACCCCAGACTTTGGATTAATTTTTTGGACTTCTATAGTTTTTATAATCTTACTTTTAATACTAAAAAAGTTTGCTTGGAAACCAATTATAGAGAATGTTGATGCAAGAAATACAAAAATTAAAAATGCTCTTATGAATGCTGAAGAAGCAGAAAAAAAGATGATTAATTTACATGCTAAGAATGATGAAATTATAAAAAAGACATTGTTGGAAAGAGATAACTTAATGAAAGAAGCAAAAGAAATTAGTAATAAAATTATATCGGATGCCAAGAATGAAGGAAATAAAAAGAAGGAGCAAATTATAAAAAATGCAAATGAAAAAATAAAAAATGATGAAGCTGCACTAAAAGCAGATTTTAATAATCAGGTTGGAATGCTATCAATTGAAATAGCGAAAAAAATTCTTTCCAAAGAACTCTCTGAACAAAATACTCATCAAAATTTAATAGCTGATATGATCAAAAATATGAAAATACAATGAGAAATATCAAAGTATCTTTACGTTATGCAAAATCATTAATTTCTTTGTCAATCAAAAATAAACTTTTAGAAAAAATAAAAGTTGACTTAGATTTAATTCAAAGTTTTCATAGTAATGTAGAATTTAAAAATCTTTTAAAAAGTCCCATCGTAAAAAATGAAAAAAAAATAAATATTTTTAAACTTATCTTTAAAGATCATATTAGTCCTTTTACATTGTCCTTTATTACTCTTCTAATTATGAAAAAGAGAGAATCGTTTTTATTTGACGTAATTGACCAATTTAATTTACTCTACAACGATCACAAAAACATACTGGTTGTAAAATTGAAAACAGCTCATAATATTTCAAAAGAAACCAGAAGTAAATTTTTAGATAAAATTCAATATTCATTCAAAAATAAATTTGAAATTATACTAGATGAAAAAGTTGATTCATCATTAATTGGAGGTTTTACTTTGAATATTTTTGACATGGAATATAACTCAAGTGTTAAAAATCAATTAGAATCCTTGAAGAAAAAAATAAATACCAAAACATACATTAAACAATTTTAATTATGACAAATATAAAACCTGCTGAAATATCAAATATAATTAAAGAACAATTATCTGGATTTAAATCTGACGTTGAAATCTCTGAAGTAGGCTCAGTTCTTGAAGTTGGGGATGGTATAGCAAGAGTTTATGGACTTAATAATGTTTACTCTGGTGAGTTAGTTGAATTTAGCTCTGGTCTTAAAGGTATCGTCCTCAATTTGGAAGAAGACAACATTGGAGTTGTATTACTAGGATCATCAAAAAATATTGTTGAAGGAGAGACTGTCAAAAGGACAGGTAAAATTGCTTCTATTAATGTTAATGATAATATGCTTGGAAGAGTTGTGGATCCTCTTGGTGCTCCAATTGATGGGAAAGGACCTATATTGGATCAAACATACGAAATGCCTCTAGAAAGAACAGCGCCAGGAGTTATTTACAGACAACCAGTAAATGAACCTTTACAAACTGGTATAAAAGCAATTGACTCAATGATCCCTATTGGAAGAGGGCAAAGAGAGCTTATCATTGGTGACAGACAAACTGGAAAGACTTCTGTTGCAATTGATACTATAATAAACCAAAAAAAATTTTTTGACGCCGGAAATCCAGTATTTTGTATTTATGTAGCAATAGGGCAAAAAGGATCTACTGTTGCCAATATTGTTAAAATGCTTGAAGAGGCTGGAGCTATGAAATATACTGTAATTGTAGCTGCCAATGCATCAGATCCTGCACCAATGCAATTTTATGCTCCTTTTGCAGGAGCTGCAATTGGAGAATATTTTAGAGATACTGGAAGGCACTCTTTAATTATTTACGATGACTTGTCAAAACAAGCTGTTGCTTACAGAGAAGTCTCTCTTCTATTGAGAAGGCCTCCAGGAAGAGAAGCTTACCCAGGTGATGTTTTTTTTCTCCATTCAAGATTGCTAGAAAGAGCAGCTAAAATTAACTTATCCGATGATATTGCCAAAAACATGAATGATCTACCTGAATCGTTAAATAAAATTGCTAAGGGGGGGGGGGCTTTAACTGCTCTACCAATTATTGAAACCCAAGCTGGAGATGTATCTGCTTATATTCCTACAAATGTGATTTCAATAACCGATGGACAAATCTTTTTAGAAGCTGACCTATTTAATTCTGGAGTAAGACCAGCAATTAATGTAGGAATTTCTGTTTCAAGAGTTGGAGGTTCAGCCCAAATAAAATCTATGAAAAAAGTTTCCGGGACACTAAAACTTGATCAGGCTCAATATAGAGAACTAGAAGCATTCGCAAAATTTGGCTCAGACCTTGATGAAGCTACACTCTCAATAATAAATAAAGGTAAAAGAAATGTTGAAATTTTAAAGCAAGGTCTAAATTCTCCTCTTCCTGTTGAGGAACAAATTGCTATTATTTACTGCGGGACTAAAAATTTACTCTCAAATGTCCCAATCAATAAAATAAAAGAATTTGAAAGTGAATTTTTATCAATTTTAAAAAATAAAAACTCCAGTGAATTAAATGATTTGAAAAATGGTATTCTATCTGAAAAAGCAATCAATGCAATTGAACATACCGCGAAAAATCTTACATTAAAATATACCTAATATGTTATTTATATATGGCTAATTTAAAAGAAATAAGAACAAGAATTAATTCTGTATCTTCAACAATGCAAATTACTAGTGCAATGAAGATGGTTTCAGCTGCAAAATTTAAGAAAGCACAAAATGCTATTGCTCAAATTAAACCATATACAGCTAAGTTAGATGAGTTAGTAAAAATTATAAGTTTTACTCAAATTAATGAAGAAGTTGAAAATCCGTTTAATTTAAATACCCAAGCTAAAAATCTTTTAATTGTTCCTATAAGCTCAAATAGAGGACTATGTGGGGCTTTTAACAATAATATATTTAAAAGAACTGAAAAAGAATTGCTTAAATATTCAAAAAATGATGTTAAAGTTTTTCCAGTTGGTAAAAAATCTTATGAATACTTTAATTCAAGATATGAAATTTTACAGTATAATTATGCTATTTTCGACAATTTAAACTTTACTAATTCTAAAAATATTTCTTCAGAACTTATAAATTTATTTTTAACTAAAAAATTTGATGCTATAAAATTAATTTATAATGAATTTAAAAATGCAGCCACTCAAAATATTAAGGTTGAAAACTTCCTTCCTATTAAAATTGAAACAGAAAAAAATATTGAATCTAAAAATTATATTTTTGAACCCACCATTGAAAATCTGATAAAAAACATTATTCCTAATGCACTAAAAATTCAATTTTATAAATCTTTACTAGACTCCTTTGCATCAGAACATGGTGCAAGGATGACGGCAATGCATAAAGCTACTGATAACGCCAAACAACTAAAAGACGAACTGAAGCTTAACTATAACAGAAAAAGGCAAGCAGCCATAACAAATGAAATATTAGAAATTGTTGGAGGAGCAGAGGCCCTCAAAAGTTAAAAAATTTCAAATTTTTCCCATTTATTTTTTTTATTTACTGATTTTATCAATAAATTTTTAATTTTAGTCTAAAATTAAAATATGAAATATAAAAATATAGAAATTACTAACGATAATTATATGAGTGTTATCACTATTAACCGCCCAAAATTTTTGAATGCTTTAAATATTGCAACAATTCAAGAACTCTCCAAAGCACTATTTAATGTTGAAAAAAATAAAGAAATCAGATGTGTAATTATAACTGGAGAAGGTAATAAATCATTTGTGGCAGGGGCTGATATTAAAGAGTTTTCGAATTTTACTAAAAAAGAAGCTTTTGAAATGAGTAAAAATGGTCAAAAAAACTTATTTGATTATATTGAATCTATGAGAACCCCAGTAATATCTGCAGTTAATGGATACGCTTTAGGTGGAGGTTTAGAACTAGCTTTAGCATCTCATATTAGAATATTTTCTGAAAATGCAAAAGTTGGGTTACCAGAAGTATCCTTGGGCCTTATTCCTGGTTATGGAGGTACTCAAAGATTATCTCAATTATGTGGTAAAGGTATAGCTTTAAAAATGATTTTGAGTGCTGAAATTATTGATGCCAAAACTGCATTTAAATATGGTATTACAAATTTAATTGTTAGTAATAAAAATTTAATTTTTGAATCAAAAAAATTAGCAAAACAAATATGTAATAATTCTCCTAACTCAATTGGAAATGCGATTGAAAGTATAAATGCATGTTTTAACTTTAATTTAGATGGCTTTGAATATGAAATTGAAAAATTTAGTGACTGTTTTAATTCTTCTGACTTTAAAGAAGGAGCAAGTGCATTTATGGAAAAGAGAAAACCCACTTTTAATTAAATTATTTTGACTAGATTAAGGTTTTTATTTAAAAGTACTAGTATATATAGTTTTACAAGTATTATTTCTCGTACCTTAAATTTTTTTCTTGTCCCCTTATATACGAAAATTTTTTCTCCCAATGAATATGGAGAATTAACTATTTTAATGTCATTAGCCGCTATTTTAATGGTGATACTAACATATGGTTTTGAGACCTCTTTCTTATATTTTAGTTCAAAATATAAAAATAAAGATGATATTTTTTCAACTAGCTTTATATCATTATTAGCAAGTTCATTATTTTTTTTATCTTTTTTTATCTTTTTTAAAAAAAAAAATTTCTTTCTTTCTATTAGATGTCAATGATTATAATTTAATCTCTATACTAACTTTTATAATTTTTTTTGATATACTATCTACAATTCCTTTTGCCAAAATAAGACTTGACGGTAAACCCATATTATTTTCTAAAATAAAAATATTTGGGGTGTCTATTAATATAGCTTTAAATCTGTTCTTTTTTATTATTTGTCCTTACCTTCATAACAAAACCTTCTTTCCGTATAACTTTGATAATATATATAATGTTGAGTTTGGTATAGGATATATATTAATATCAAATTTATTATCAAGTTTCTTAGTTTTTTGTTTGTTACTCCCAAATATTTTAAAATCAAAACTAAATTTTAACGTTAATATTTGGAAACAAATGTTTAACTATTCATTTCCCTTACTAATAGCAGGTATTGCATTTGTAATTAATGAAGTCGGAGATAGAATATTACTTAAAATGATATTACCAAATGAAATTAGTTCATTTGAAATAGGGGTTTATAGTGCTTGTTATAAAATTTCTATTTTTATGACAATATTTATCCAAGGGTTTAAACTAGGATTTGAACCTTATTTCTTTGCAAATAAAAACGAGACTACAAAAAATCATTTATCAAAAATTATGAATTACTTTGTTGCAATTTGCTGTTTCATATTTTTATTTATAAGTGTATTTATTGATTTATTTAAATATTTTATTCAAAGTAAAGTTTATTATCAAGGTTTAGATGTAATCCCTATTTTACTTTTATCAAATTTATTCTTAGGAATTTATTTTAATTTATCTGTATGGTACAAAACTAATAATAAAACTTATTATGGGGCTTATTTTTCTTTACTTGGAGCTTTGATTACAATAATATTAAATATAATTTTAATTCCACATATGTCATACTATGGGTCAGCTTGGGCTACTCTTGTATGTTACATTACAATGTCATCAATTTCATATATTTATTGTCAAAAATTAAATCCAATAAATTATGACCTTAAAAAATCATTTTTTTACATTGCATTAGCTTTATTGCTTTTTTTAATATGGAAATATACTCATGATAAAAAATTTATTATGAGTACAATTTTTTCAATATTATATATATTAATATTTTTAAAGCTAGAAAAAAAATCAATTTAAATGGATATAAAAATAAAAAATACTTCGAATAATGATCTCCCAAAATATGAAACTAAATTCTCATCTGGTTTAGATTTAAAAGCTTTCACTTCAGATAATATAACTTTAAAATCTAATGATATTGGTTTAATCAAAACTGGACTTTTTATTGAAATACCCGAGGGTTTTGAGGCTCAAATAAGACCAAGAAGTGGGCTAGCTTTAAAACATGGTATAACGGTTTTAAATAGTCCTGGTACTATTGATTCAGACTACAGAGGGGAAATTGGAGTGATATTAGTAAATTTGTCAAAAAATGATTTTGTAATAAAAAATGGTGATAGAGTAGCTCAAATTGTTTTCTCAAAATTTGAAAAAATAAATTGGTTTAATGTTAATGATTTATCTCATACTAATAGAGGAAGCGGGGGATTTGGGAGTACTGGAAATAAATAACTAAATTACTGATTATGAAAATTATAATTCCTATGGCTGGAAGAGGGAGTAGGCTTAGACCTCATACTTTAACAACCCCTAAACCACTAATTAAAATAGCAGGAAAATCAATTGTCAAACGATTGATTGAGGATATTTCAGAAGTTATTACTGAAAAAATTACTGAAATTGTTTATATAATTGGTGATTTTGGCCCTGAAATTGAAAAAGACCTTCACGAAATTGCTTCTGAGATTGGAGTTAAATCTCATATTTATTATCAATTAAAACCTTTAGGGACTGCTCATGCAATTTATTGCGCAAAAGAATCGTTACAAGGACCTATAATAGTTGCTTTTGCAGATACAATATTTAGAGCCAATTTTAAACTCCAAAAAGATTTTGAATGTAGTGTTTGGACTAAAAAAGTTGCTGATCCGTCTTCATTTGGAGTAGTTGTTACAAATTTTAAGGGAGAAATAACGGATTTTAAAGAAAAACCTGAAAAATTCGTCTCTGATAAAGCTATAATAGGAATTTATTATTTTAAAGAAAGTGACAAACTTAATTTAGATATTGAATTTTTAATCTCTAATAATATTCAAGAAAAAGGAGAGTTTCAGCTAACTGATATTTTATCAAAAATGTTAAAAGATGGGAGAAAAATGTCAATAGAAAATGTAGATGAATGGCTAGATTGTGGAAATCCTGAATCTTGTATAAATACTCATAATAATATTCTAAGAAACAATAAATTTAAAGAGGATAGAAAAGGTTTTGTGATACATAACTCTAAAATAATTGAACCATGTTATATTTCAAATGGAGTTACTATAGAAAATTCAATTATTGGCCCATATGTTTCAATTGGTAAAAATTCCAAAATTATTTCAAGTAAAATTAATAATTCAATCATTCAAGACAACACCGAAATCTATGAAGCTTCTTTTGAAAATTCAATGATTGGAAACAATGTATCCTACAGTGGTGTTGGTAAAACTTTAAATCTTGGAGACTTCAGTAATATCAAATAAAATGAAACAAAAACTTATAATAATTTTATTTTTAATTGTATTTCAAAATAGCTTTAGTCAAAGTATTTCAAGGTCAGAAAAATATTCAATTTTTTCTAAAGAAAATATTGACTTAAAATTTAAAACTATATTTCTTGAATCTTTAATTAAAAAAAATAATGATGATATAAATGGGGCGATAAATTTAATTAAAGAATGTTTATCAATCTACCCAAATAGTTTTTCGGCAAACTATGAAATAGCAAATTTATATTATGACTTAAAAGACTATGAAACCTCATTGTTTTACGCACAATCAGCACTAAAAGTTATTCCAGAAAATTTCTGGGTAAATAATTTGTTATTAAAAATTTATACTGAACTTGATGATGTTGTTCAGATTTTAAAAACATTTAAAACAATTCTTAATATTGATTATAGTATAGAAAGAAAAATAAAATTTGCCGAATTGAATGAGTATTACTCTAAACCAAAATCATCAATTAAAATCTATAATGAAATTGAAAAAGAGATCGGTGTAAATGAGATAACCAGTATTAAAAAACAACAATTATATATTAATATTGGAGATATTAAAAGTGCAACTAAGGAATTAAAAAAATTAATTGATAAGTTTCCAAATTTGATTAAGTATAAAATAATGCTAGCTAAAATTTATGAAGCAAATGATTTAACTGAGAAAGCGCTCGAGATATATAACAATATTATTAAATTTGATTCAACTAATATTGAATCAAATCTTTCTATAGCTGAAATTTTCAGAAAAAAAAATGATTTTATTAATGCTTATTTTTATCTAAACAAATGTTATTATTCAAATAATTTCAATACAGAAACTTCCATTTATATTTTAAAAAACTATTTTGATCTAGGAAGGGCAAATAAAATAAATTCAAAATTATTTTTGAACTTGACAAAAAAAGCTATTGATTTTGACAATGAAAATTATATAATACATTCTATAAATGGAGAAATTAATTATTTTCTCAATAATATTTCCGAAGCTTTTTCATGCTATTCAAAGTCAATTTCTCTAGGAGCTACTGACTTTAATATTTGGAATAAGTATTTATTACTAGGTCTAGAAAATAAAAAATATTCACAAGTCTCAAATGATGGTGCAAATGCAATTGAATTATTTCCTATCCAGCCAAGTATATATCTTTACACAGGACTGGGGAGCTTACTTTCGGAAAACTTTGTGGACGCAATAGAAAAATTAAAAACTGGTTTAAAATATGTAATAAATCAACCAACTATTAAAAGTTCTTTTTATCAATATTTAGGAGATGCTTACCATAGCCTTAAAAATGATACTTTATCAGATGAAAATTATAAAATGGCCCTAATATATAATCCAAATAACTCAATAGTACTTAACAATTATAGCTACTACCTTTCTTTAAGATCTAACCAATTGTCTGAAGCTAAAAAGATGTCTGAAAAAAGTTTAATAATTGAGCCAAATAACGGAACATACATGGACACTTTCGCATGGATATTATATAAACTCAAAAAATATGAAGAAGCTGAATTATGGATTAAAAAAGCTATGAAAAATTTAACCAAAGTGAATTCTGAAATTTATGAACACTGTGGGGATATTCTCTTTAAGCTTAATAAATTAGATGAAGCCCAAAAATTTTGGATTAAATCTAAAAATTCAGGCAACATGTCAGAAAATATTATTAATAAAATTAAATTTAAGACTATTAATGAATAGAATCAAAATTGTTTTAATCATATTATTAGTTTTATCATCTTGTAAGGCAAAAAAGCAAACGAAATTTCGTGTTTCTAACATCCCAAAAACAAATAAATTAATAGAGTTAATGAATTCCTCCAAATTTAATTGTAACTGGATTAGTGCAAAAATATCGGGCAAATTCATAAATAATAATCAAAATATATCATTTAAAGGAAATATTAAAATTAAAAATGATAGTCTAATTTGGCTTTCATTAAGTCCTGGATTAGGACTTGAACTAGGAAGGGTTTTATTTGATCAAGACAGTATTCATTTTATGAACAGATTTGAAAAAAAATACTACAAAATAAGTTATGAATCCTTAAGTTCGATGATAGAATTTAATATAAATTTTGATGAAATTCAATCAATAATTTTAGGGAATCCAATCATGATTTTTGCGAATAAAAAATTTATAACCGAAATAATTGAAGATGATTTTTCACTCTCTTCATTTAATAAAAAACAAAGACAAAAAATTCTTAAAAACAAAAAAAAATCAGACACAGATATATTTGTCACAAAAATTAATCCTATAACTTATAGAGTTATAAATGAAAAATATCAAAATTTATTTTATAATAAAATGCTTTCAATAGAATACAAAGATTTTGAAAAAATAAATAATAATTTATTAGCTGAGTCCATTAATTTGAGTATTGAATCTGAAACACAAATTAAACTTTTGATTTCATTTTCTAAAGTGCAAATAAATAAAAAACTGAGTTTCCCTTTCAACATTCCAGAATCATATGAGGTCATTAATTAATTTTTTATCAATATTCCTTTGCTGTCATAGTCTAAGTGCTCAAAATTCAAAATTTGAATTAAACAAAAAAAAAGAAGATATAATTAAAGAAATTTCTCAGAGTAATTTACTACTGAAAGAAAATGAAGAGAATAAAAATTATTCTTATAATTTACTTATTACACTCAATTCAAAAATTAAATCAAGACGGGAATTAATAACAAAAATTGAGACTGAGTTAAATTTAATTAAAACAGAGATATCGGAAAATTATTTCATATTATCGAACTTAAAATCGAATAATGAAAAATTAATTTCTAAATATGAATTACTAATAAAATTCACTCATAAGAATAAATTAAAATTTAATAACTTGTTAAACATTATGTCATCTAAATCTTTTCATGAAATATCAAAGAAACTTTATTTTTATAAAAAATTATCGGATATACGAAAAAATCAAATTGAAAAAATTGAAAATGAGAAAATCAAAATTTTAGAACTCATAAATACTCTAAATTATCAAAAAAAAATCAAAAAAGAATTATTAGAATTAAAGAACAAAGAAAATATTAGTCTTGAGAACGAAAAAAGAAATCAAAAATTAACTTTAGAAATATTATCAAAAAAAGAAAAAGAGATTAAAAATTTAATTTCAGAAAAAGAGAAAATCAAAAATCAAATAATTTCTGAGATAGAAAAAATCATACAAAAAGAAATTAACTATAGTAGCACATCTAAATTTAAACTTACCCCTGAAAGTGAATTATTATCTAAATCCTTTATAAAAAATAAAGGGAAACTACCATGGCCTGTAGAATATGGGTTATTAGTATCAAAATTTGGTAAACATAAACATCCCATTTTATCTGGAGTAATAGTTGAAAATAACGGTGTAGAAATAGCAACCAACAAAAACTCAGTTTGTAGAAGTATTTTTGACGGAATTGTGAGTGGAATCATATCTTTACCAAATAATACTAAAGTGGTTATGGTTAGACATGGAAATTATATTTCTGTATATTCAAACCTAAGTAAAGTTTTTGTGAAAAAGAAAGAAAAATTGAAAACAAAAAGCATAATAGGGTCTATATATAAATCAGATAGAGAAGAAACGTGAATTTTAGACTTTCAAATATGGCAAGAAAATAAAAAATTAAACCCAGAATCATGGTTAATAAAAAATTAATTAATTTTGAAATAAATAATTAAACTTTACATTTATGAATAACATGTCAATTTTTTTAGGATTTATGGGAGGATATGAATGGCTCCTCATAATTTTAGCTATTGTATTACTTTTTGGTGGCAAAAAAATACCTGAGCTAATGAGAGGTTTAGGTAGTGGTATTAAAGAATTTAAAAATGCCACAAAAGACGAAAAAGAAAATAAAAATTAAGTTGATTTATTTTGAAAAATTTTAACTCTTTAATTGAAATTCAAGCATTAATTTTTGAAAATAAAATAACTTGTGAAACATTAATAGATTATTACTTAAAAAGGATAAACAAGACTAAAAACTTGAATGTTTTTATTGAAGTTTTTAGTAAAGAAGCAAAAATTAGAGCTAAAGAAATAGATAAAAAAATAAAAAGAGGTTCAAGTGGTAAACTAGCAGGACTTGTAGTTGCAATTAAAGATAATATTTGTTTCAAAAATCATAAACTATCAGCAGGGTCTAAAATTTTAAATGGATTTACTTCTTTATTTAACGCAACAGCTGTTGAAAGACTTTTAAACGAGGATGCTATTATTATAGGGAGAGTAAACTGTGATGAATTTGCTATGGGGTCTTCAAATGAGAACTCAATATACGGTCCAAGTAAAAATCCACATAATTTAAAAAAAGTCCCTGGGGGATCTTCAGGTGGATCAGCAGCTGCAGTAGCTGCTGACTTATGTCAAATTGCACTTGGGAGTGACACTGGTGGTTCTGTAAGACAACCTGCATCATTTTGTGGTGTTTTTGGTCTTAAACCAACATATGCAAGGATATCTAGATATGGTCTGATTGCATATGCATCTTCATTTGATCAAATTGGTCCAATTGGTAAATCTGTTTATGATATTTCTATTGTTACTGAAATTATTTCAGGCAAAGATAATATGGATTCAACTAGTTCATCATTGAAAATTGATAAGTATTCTACCTATAAACCCCAAAGAAAAAAATTAAAAATCGCTTTTTTTGAAGACTATTTAAACAATTTATCACTAAATACAGAAATTAAATCTAATTTTTTTGAATTAATCTCTAAACTTAAAAAAGATGGGCATACTGTTTCAAGTGAAATTTTTCCTTACTCGGATATTATTGTTCCATGTTATTATATATTAACAACAGCGGAAGCATCCTCCAATCTCTCAAGATATGATGGAGTAAATTATGGTTATAGAAGCTCCTCATCAAAAGATATAAATAGTACATTTAAAAATTCAAGAACTGAAGGGTTTGGTGAAGAGGTTAAGCGAAGAATTATGTTAGGAACATTCGTATTGAGTTCTGGATATTACGATGCATATTATGGAAAGGCTCAAAAAATTAGAAGATTAATTCAAAATAAAACTAACGAAATTTTCAAAAATTATGACTATTTATTAATGCCAACTACTCCTAATACTGCATTTGATATTGGGATTAAACATGATGATCCAACTATTAACTTTTTACAAGATATTTACACAGTTCATTCAAATTTAACCGGCCATCCTGCAATTTCAATTCCTATATGGAAATCAAAAGATAATATGCCAATGGGTCTTCAAATTATGACATCAAATTTTAATGAAAAAAATCTTTTTTCATTTTCTGAGTTTCTTATGAAATTTAAACACTAATGAAATATATTTTAATCAATTTTTTATTATTATTTCAAATTAACTATTCCAATATTTATTCTCAGAATAAACTTTCAAATTCTCATGCTCTAAATTTTGATTCAACCTCTGACTATTTTGATTCCTTGAACTTAAATATTTATAAAACCAGCCCCAATTATAAAAAAACTAATTTTATTAATTTCCCAAAACTAAGTGATAGTCTAATAATTGAAAATTTATTTGAATTAAATTCCAAAACCCCAATTAATCTAACATTTAATGAAAGTGTTAGACATTTTATAGAAATTTACACAGTTAAAAGTAGAAATCAGACATCAAAAATGTTAGGAATGTCAAAATATTATTTCCCTATTTTTGAAGAAATTCTTGCTAAACATAATTTGCCGCTTGAATTGAAATTTTTACCTATAATTGAATCCTCATTGAAGCCAAAAGCTAGATCACCAGTTGGAGCGACTGGACTATGGCAATTTATGTATTCAACTGCTCTAGAAAATAATTTAAAAATAAGCTCTTATGTTGATGAACGTATGGATCCCTATTTATCTACTGAGGCTGCCTGTAATTTTTTTAAAACATCTTATGAAATATATGGTGATTGGTTGCTTGTATTAGCCTCTTTTAACTCTGGAAGAGGAAATGTAAATAAGGCTATCAGAAGGTCAGGGGGTAAAAAAAGTTTTTGGGAAATACAGAGTTTTTTACCTAAAGAAACAAGAAATTATATTCCTGCATTTATTGCAGTTTGTTATTCAATGAACTATAATAAAATTCATGAAATTTACCCAAATGAATATTTATTTTCATTTAATGAAACTGATACTATTGAGGTAAAATACAGAGTTAATTTAAATTATTTAAAAGATATATTACAAATCCCTTTATCTGATTTAGCTAACTTAAACCCCTCCTACAAATATAATATTATACCAAAGATAAACGGTGAAAAATATTTTTTGAGACTCCCTATTGATAAACTTGGCACCTTTATATCAAATGAAAATTTTATTTATGAGCATTTTAAAAAAATTGATATTGAGCAGAAAACAAATTATCCTAAATACTTTGACAAAGTTGATAGATATGTATTTACCGTTTCTAAAGGAGACTATCTCGGTAAAATAAGTTTAAAATTTAATTGCAAAATTGAAGAAATTAAAAAGTGGAATAATTTAAAAACAGATAAAATATTTGTAGGACAAAAACTTGTTTTATATGTTAGACCTGATTTAATATAAATATTTATGATTAAAAGATATTTACTTATTTTCATGTTATTGTTCTTTAGTTGTAATTTGAAAAATAATAACTATTTGCTGAGAAAAGGTACAGGGAAGTTACATGAAATAATTTTTGTAGTAGACTCTAATCTATGGGATTCTGAAACAGGAATGATAATAAAAAATAATTTTTTTACAGACATTGAAGGGTTACCACAAAAAGAAAAACTTTTTAAACTAATACAAATTAATCATAAAGATTTTTCTAGTATTTACAAAACACATAAAAATATAATTTTGGTATCTTTAGATGATAGGGTAAGTTCTTTCTATAAAGATAAATGGTCTATTAATCAACTATATTTTGAACTTTTTCAAAAAAATATTTCCGATCTTAATAATTACTTGAAATCAAATCTAAAAAAAATTAAATTAAAAATTATTGAAGAAAATTTTCGAAGAAATTTCGAAAAAATTTCTACTAATTCAAATAAGAAAATTGAAAAAAAAATTTCTTCCAATTATAAAATTAAAATGGCTGTTCCAGATGGTTACAAAATTGCTGAAGAAAAAGAAGATTTTTTTTGGATTAGAAAAGATTATCCTAAGGAAAATATTATTTCTAATATTTATTTTAATATAATTAACTTTAAAAATATAAATCAATTATCTAAACATAATTTAATTTTTTTGAGAGACTCAATTGGGGCAATTCATATTAAAGGTAATAATGAAAATTCTCATATGACCACTGAAACTCTATATGATCCAATTTATAGTAAGTTTAATAACAATCCATTTGATATTAAAATTATTGGGTTGTGGACAATGAAGAATGGTTTTATGGGTGGACCTTTCTATAGTAGAGCTCTTTTATCTTTTGACTCAAAAAAATTAATTTATGTTGAAGGATTTTTATACTCCCCAAATAAAAGTAAAAGAGAATACCTTTTTGACTTAAATACAGTAATTAAAAATATTCAAGTAAACTAATATTCTAATAAGTCTAGAATATAATCTGATTTCAACTTTCTGTAATTATCAACATGCAATTTATAGAACAAATTTAAATTTTTCAAAGTTGCTTTACTTTCTGATTGAGAGAAATTCAATTCATCAAATTTAGTAAATTCTGTCTTTAATAATAATATCCAACATTTCATTTGATGTCCAGATAAAAGATAATTGTGATTAGGTTTAATATTAGTAAATATTCCATTTAAAATATCAAAATACTTACTTTTATTCGGGGCGATTATAGTTGGGTAGAAGCCTAAATATTTAGTAATCTTAATCATAAACATTAAATGAAATGAAATGATTTTTTTTTCAGCAATATTAATAAGCTTAATTGAGTTTTCGATAAAAATATATAAGGATTTATTGGGTCCTGATTCTTTTATAATTTTGCTTAAAAATTCTGACATAAATAATGCAATTATTCGTTTATTAGAATTAAAGTAAATATTATTTATATAATCTTTTGACTTTATATCAATAATTTGAACAAGATCAGATTTATGATTTTTTTTATAAATTAATTCTACTATACTCAATCTCTGAATCAAAGAAGAATTATATTTTTTTTTTTTGAGATTTAGCTCCTTTTATGATTGAACTTATCAAGCCTTCTTCCTCGGAAAAAATTTTTATTATTACGCTTGTATCTGAATACTTGTAATGATTAATTATAATTCCATTTGTCTTTATCATATTATTTATTGTAAAGGAACTTGGTAACATATGCTTTATCTCCCTCAGCATTTGAACAAAAAACTAAATATACTCCTGTACTAATTTTTTCTCCGTTAAGATTTATTGCATCCCAGCTTATCGAACCCCCATTTGACTTTGTTTCAAAAACTAAATTACCTGAAATATCTGTTATCTTAACAATTGAATTTGATATTAGACCTTTTATGTTTATTAAACCATCATAATTTCTCTTTACAGGGTTAGGAAAAACTATTACCTTATTAAAATCATTTGCTCCTTTTGTTGCATCTGATCTGAAGGAAATTAACCCTTTATCTGTTGCCATAAATACTTCGCCTGTATTATCATTAAATTCTATATCTAGAACCTTATTTGAAAATAATGGGCTGTTATTTGTTGTAAAATGATATATCTCTTCTAAACCATCACTACTTGTAACAACAACTCCACTATTATTCAATGCAAACCATTTTCTATTTCCACCATCTATTTCAATATCATTTACAGTTTGACCATCTAGTAAATAAGAATTATACCCACCAAGCGAAACTGTAATTTTACTAGATTCTTCCCCTAAAAAAACTTGATTAGGATTGTAAAATACATTTACTCCATTATCTGAACCTATCCAGATTTCTCCATCAAGATCTTCAATGATTGAATATACTCTATTTGAATTTAATGAGCCTTCACTTTCTAAAACTGATAATTTTTTCACTTTAGAGCCAATTCTATTTTCATCAAATACAATTAAACCATTATTTTTTAATTGAATCCACTTTTGATTATTTCTATCAATTATTAATTTTGATAGGTTTTGATTTTCTGAGATGTTTTCTAAAGAGTATGCAGTCCACTGTCCAGATAAATTTCTTTTTGAAATTGGGTGTGACACTTGAGAATTTGTTGCCCACAAATTTCCTTCATTATCAAACTTGATATCCCCAATATTAATCCAATCACTATAACTTGTTCTTTTTTGTAATGAACTATTAAGTTCATCATAAATGTTTATCCATCCCTCTGATGAAATAACACCAATACCCTTTTGCCAACTTCCTAAAAATATATTTTCTCCTAACTTATTTATTGATACAATATCCCAAAATTCATTAACAATTACTGAATTTGAATAACTCCAAGAATCAGAATTCAAAATTGATATTTCTGATTTTGTCCAAGTTGGATCCCAATTTTCATTTTTATTGCCATGAGCAAGAAATATAGAATTATCTATATATGATATTTCTGATACAAAACTTTGATATGGTCCATCAGGCTTAATTATTTTAGTTACACCTTGATTAAAATTTATTAATCCATTATTTTTATCTGCAATCCAATAACCCATTTCATTTATGATAACATCTCTGAAATCTGACAAATAAACATCTATTTGTTGTCTGTTAATATTATTTTTTAAATTTAATTCTTCATCAAATATATTTATATCCCACCTATCAACGACAATTAAATCCTCATAAACGTTATTATTATTTTCGTATTGATATTTTTTAATATTTTGAAAGTTTCTATTGGACAATATTATATCATAAGTATCATTAATTAAATTATAAGCAAAAAGTGTGTCTAAATTTAATTCATAACTTTTTTTATTCAATATCAAATATTCATTAAATTTTTCTATAAGATTGAAATTGGCATTTTCTCTAAAATTTATTTTTACCCAATTATTATAATTTGATGGATTTGATTCAAATCTATTAACAAAATAAATGCCGTTTTCAGTTGATGCAAATATATATTCGTTATCAATGATCAATGACTGTATGTTCATATAACTAGCATTTTCTGCAATAAAATAGTTTTCTTTAATTTCGTTTCGTTCTAAATCTAAAACAACTATTCCAAAACCACAAGCTAAAAATGCGTAATTAGAATCAATAACAATTTTATTAATAATTTTACTCCCAATTATTGAAGAATTTTTTAAATCTGGAATATTAATAGTTAAATTATCTTTTAATATATCAATGTTTCCATTACTATAACCAATAATTACTCCATTAGAAAATTTATTTATGTAGGTAACTCCAATATCAGATAATTTATTCAATAAATTGATTTTTTTTATTCTTTCACTATTGGGGTTATATTTAAATAAAGCTTCATCAGTTGATGCGTAAATTTTATTTTTATAATCTATCACGTAATTAACCTTATTATAAGATAGGTGATCTCTCCAATCTCCTACTTTTATAGATTGACTGAAAACATAATTATATATTAATAAAAAAATTAAAATAGCTTTCTGATTCATTTATTATATTTAATAAAATGTAAAAATAATATATTTGTTCGATATGGCCTTGTAGTTCAACTGGATAGAATATCAGATTTCGGCTCTGAGGGTTGGGGGTTCGAATCCCTCCAAGGCCACCAAAGAGGAATCTATCTCACTTAGAAACAGCGTTCCGCTTTTTAATACTTAATCTAATAATAACTCCAGGAATTTGATTGATAGTATAGTTCACATCTAATAATTTCAAACCAGAAGAATAATAGTTTTCAGTAAAATTATATGATCTATTTAACGTAATTTAAAAAGTTGTATTGATCTTCGTTTAAGTTGTCAAAAATAATTCCCGATATTTTAATTTTCTGGTTTTTTATGAGCTTAAATCATAAATAACTTAACCACCATTTATTAGAAGATGTTTTATACTCCATGTATCTGTAACATAAAGGATATAATATTAATATGACAATAAACCAAACTAAGTATACAACCCAAAGAGAATAACCATATTCAACTAATTGTTGATTTTGACCGACAAAGGGAGTCATATTGAACATTATACTAGGGTCACCATCATTAATTATTAACAAAATAATGGCAAATACATGAATTACAAAAATATGTAAAAAATAATAAAACAAAGGAACCCTTCCGAATACTATAAAAAAATCTGTTAATCTATTTTTAATCTTTTCAATAAGAGCCAATACTAGAAGCGAAGGCCCAATAGTCATTAAAATATATAGCAGTGAAGGGGGATATTTAGTTGTGTTCAAAAAATCCATTATTGTAAATATAAGACTATCTTGTTTGGTTAAAGAATTGGGTTCACCATAGATGTCAAAATATCTAAGCATTAAAAATAAGACAATAGAGAAGCAACTATATTTTATTAATAAATATCGTCTTTCTTTTTGATGATAGTTAACAAAAATGGGGGCCATAGCATAACCAATAGCCATCAAACCTATCCATGGTATTATTGGATACCCAAATACTACACTAGTACTTTCTGAAATCTTCACAAGACCACCTTGATGAAGAAAGTACCAAAGAATCGAAGCTACACCTTGACCATCAAAAACAATAGAATCAAATAAATTATGGAAACACACAATTGATAAACCAACTATCAATATAAGTCTATTAGTTAAATAGATAATTACTGAAAGAAATAACATTCCAAATGCTATAGCCCATATAACTTGTAGGATAATTATCGAAAATGATGGATCAAAAAACCACAAAAAATTATTCACAATTATCTCTAAAAAAATAAGCCAAATTCCTCTGATAAATAAAAATTTAGATAGCTTTTGTCTATTCTTCTTGTACCCGTACAAATATGCTGAAGTACCAGTTAATAATACAAAAACTGGAGCACAATAATGAGTAATTATTCTAGTAAAAAAAAGTATCGGTGTTGTTGTGGTTAAATCTGTTGGATTAGAAGTAAATGATCCAAAAATAAAATAGTCTCTTACATGGTCTAACGCCATTATTACCATAACTAATCCTCGTAAAAAATCAATTGACTCTATTCTATTTTTTCGCATTCACAAATATATTATTATTTTAAATTTAAACCCCTATAAAAACTATTTACATTTAATACATCAGATGTTTATTAATACCATAAGATATGAGTCCTAAAATAACCATTTTAAATTTACCTTAAAATAATGATTGAGACATTATACTAACTATTTAATTTATTGAAAAATAATTAAAAATAAAATTGAAAGTTTTTTATTATTTATTTTCAATAAATAATAAAAATAGGTAATAGTTAAACTCTTATAAATTTATGTCAGATAACTCCATAAGAATTTAATCATTTAATTTTCATAAATTAATTAATTTTTAATTTATTAGTATTAATTTTACTTTTAATAATTCGCTTAAAATGTATATAAACTCAAATAAATCGAATCTTATTTTTTTATTTATTTCAATGTTGTCTAATCTAATAGCTCAAGAAAATTTAAATATGAACAAGTTTAGACAATTACATCAAGAATTACCTACCCCTAACGTCTATAGAACAGCAAGTGGGGCTCCAGGACACCAATACTATCAGCAAAAAGCTGATTATGAGATAAATGTTGAATTGGACGAAAAGACATCAATATTATCAGGAAATGTAAAAATAACTTATACCAATAATTCTCCTGATGTTTTAAGTTACTTATGGATTCAGTTAGACCAAAATATACGTGCTAAAAATTCTCATAGCCAACTAACTAAAACTAGTAGTATAAAAAAAAATATGAGCTTTAGTACTATACAAAGAATACATGATAATGTGAATTTTGACGGAGGGTTTAAATTATTGGAAGTACGTGATTTATATGGTAAAAAATTACAATATATAGTCAACGAAACTATGATGAGAATAGAACTTCCTAAGTCGTTAAAAAAAGGACAAAAATTTTCATTTGAAATAAAGTACTTCTACAATATTAATGACAGAATGAAGATTGGTGGAAGAAGCGGATATGAATATTTTGAAGAAGATGGTAATTCTATATTCACCATTGCTCAATTTTTCCCAAGAATGGCTGTTTACAATGAAGTAGAGGGTTGGCAAAATAAACAGTTTTTGGGCAGAGGAGAATTTTCATTACCATTTGGAGATTATAGGGTAAGTATAACAGTCCCAGCAGATCATATTGTTGCAGCAACAGGTGAACTAAAGAATTACTCAAATGTTTTAAATAAAATCCAGATTGAAAGATTGGAAAAAGCCCAAAATAACTTTACAGATCCTGTAATTATTGTTAACCAAGAAGAGGCACTTGAAAATGAAAAAACAAAAAGTGAATACAAAAAAACGTGGATTTTCGAAGCTGAAAATATTCGAGACTTTGGATGGGCCAGTTCCAGAAAATTCATATGGGATGGAATGGCCGTAGATATTTCAGGGCAAAAAGTTATGGCTTACAGCTACTATCCAAAAGAGGGAAATCCTTTATGGGAAAAATATTCAACTAAAGTAGTTGCCCATACGCTAAAAATTTACTCTAATTATACTATAAATTACATTTATCCTCAAGCTTCCTCCGTACATTCAAAATCTATTGGAATGGAGTATCCAATGATTTCTTTTAATTTTGGAAGACCCGAAAAAGATGGGACATACTCTGAAAGGACAAAATATGGAATGATTGGAGTTATCATTCATGAGGTTGGACATAATTTTTTCCCCATGATTATTAATTCTGATGAGAGACAATGGACATGGATGGATGAAGGATTAAATACTTTTGTTCAATATATTACTGAGCAAGAATTTGAAAGAAACTTTCCCTCTAGAAGAGGACCTCCCTCCAACATCGTAGAATATATGAAAGGAGATAAAAGAGGTATTGTTCCAATAATGACAAATTCTGAATCTATCCTTCAATTTGGGAATAATGCATACGGTAAACCCGCAACTGCATTGAATATATTACGCGAAACGGTTATGGGTAGAGATTTATTTGACTATGCCTTTAAAACATACAGCAAAAGATGGGCATTCAAACACCCAACCCCCGCAGATTTTTTTAGATCTATTGAAGATGCTAGTGCTGTTGACCTTGATTGGTTTTGGCGAGGTTGGTTCTACACTAATGATCATGTTGATATTTCACTTGATAAAGTAAATTGGTATAAAATTGATACCAAAAATCCTGATATTGAAAACCCAATAGCAAAAGAAAATCAAAAAAATCAAAATACTTACATTGGATACAGTAAAAATAAAATATCTATTCCCAAAACTGTAACAGAGTATGATAAAGATGCTACAGATTTTTATACAACATTTGATCCATATTACACAAATATTTTAGATAGAGAAGATTATATAAACTTCATGAAAAAACTTAATAATAATGAAAAACTAATCTTAAATTCTGATAAAAATTATTATGAAATCCAATTCTCAAATATTGGAGGATTAGTTATGCCTATAATATTAGAATTTTTATATTTAGATGGTACCAAAGAAACTATTAGGATTCCAGCAGAAATATGGAAAATGAATTCAAAATCTGTTAAAAAAGTATTCATACTGGATAAAGAGCTTTCAAATGTAGTTTTAGATCCCTTTTTAGAAACAGCCGATACTGATAGAAATAATAACTATTGGCCAACTAAAAAAGAGCCAACTAGATTTCAGTTATTTAAACAAAAACAAGAAAATAATATAAATCCCATGCAGCGAGAAAAAATAATTAAAGAAAGATTAAAAAATGATAAATAATTTCTTTTTATTGGCTACCACATTATTTTTTCAATTTCATGACTTTCATGTAACTCATTCAACTTTTCATTATAATAATGAAACAAAATCAATGGAAATTACTATTAAAGTTGCTTTAAAAGATCTTGAAAAATCAATTGAAAATAAATATTCTAAAAAATTAACTAATTTTTTGGATAATCATAAAAACATTTCTCTCGAAAAGAAAATTGTTGAATACTTTGAAAATAATTTAAAGCTTTCAGTAAACAACAATATACAAGAATATAAGTGGGTGGGGAAAGAATTGAGCAATAATTTACATGATATCTTTTTGTACTTTGAAATTCCCAATTATGGTAAAAAAGAAAATTTAGACACAATAACAATCCAAAATACTCTTTTTTTAGAATTATATAACTATCAAACTAATATTGTCTTAATTAACATCTTAGACAATAAATATAATCTGACATTTACTGCTGACAATTATGTTCAAAAGATATTTATGGATAATAAAAGTTGGTAAGTGTGATTAAATTATTGAAAAGATTGAAATTAAATTTTTTTTTGTTAAAAAAAATCTCACTTTCAATTAGATTTTTCCATTCAAATAATAATAAAAAATAATTTTATTTTCTATTCTTTATCAATTTTTTCTGCAAAATCTCGGTGAGCCTTAATAAGTATCTGAGGATTGTCAATATTACTTGCATGTCCTGAATTAGGAATCTCAATATACTCTGCACCTGAGACAAGAGAGACAAATCTTTTAACTGTTGATGGTCGTGCTTCATCAAACTCACCAGTAGTAAAAAGAACTGGAACAATTATTTTTCTTAAAGAGTCATTAATCTCATAATTAATTAATGTTCCAGTTGGACTAAATTCACTAGGCCCCCACATATAATTGTATATAAAATTATTACCACTGATATTTTCACGATTAAAAGAACTATTAAATAATTCATACCCAGGTATAGTTTCCCAGTTGACATCTTTCGATCTAATCATAAAGTTTTTATAAAAAATGTTCATAGCATCTTGATAAGATTTAGTTTCAAAAGTGTTTGTTTTTTCAGCTACCATGATATCATATTGAATACTCTTTGGTAATTGAGTAATCAAAGTATCGCAATCAGCTACCCAGATTGGAGTCGAGAAGAAAGGACTATTAAATACTATTCCTTTAATCCCCTCAGGATATTTTAAATAGTATTCTAGAGCTAAGGCGGCTCCCCATGAATGCCCAGTTAGATAAAATTCATTTAGGTTCAATTCAACAGTTATTACTTTAACCTGTTCCACAAATTTATTGACCTTCAGAAGCGTGGTGTCTTCATGGTAGGTTGAGAGCCCCCCCCCTAACTGATCAATTAATATCACTGGGCGCTCATCTGATATTCCATTTAAATAAATTCCCCCTTCACTTTTTCCCCCTGGCCCTCCATGAAGGTATAAATATGGTGTTTTTGTTCCCTCACCAAGTATACCATACCAAATTTTTCCGCCATAAACATTAACATACCCATATCCATTTTTTAAATATGGATTCTGACACTGTAGTAAACCACAATTAATAGAAAATAATAAGACAGAAAAAAATATTCTCTTTTCCATAAAGTTTAATTTATAATTTGATATTGTTACTTAAATATATCTTTTTTCTGTTTAAATAATTTATTATATTTAAAAAATTAACACTAAAACGATATTTAACTATGAAATTTAAAATTTTATCCATTATTAGTATTTTCTCATTCATCAATTTGCATTCTCAAAATATATATGAAAATTTTGAAAATTATACACCTGGTAGCTTAATTGCGGAAACATCAAATGGTGTGTGGGTTACTTGGTTAAATAATCCAGGCTCTGAGGAAGATACTCCGGTAAGTTCTGCTGTTTCTTTTGGAGGGCAAAACTCTATGCTCGTTCAACAAACTGCTGCAGCTGGAGGAACAACAGATATTGTTCTTCCATTAGGCGGTGCGTCAAGTGGTATTTGGAATCTTTCATTCATGATGTTTATTGAAGCAGATTTTGGTGGATATTTTAATATTCTTCATCAATTTATTGGTGCTCAAGGTAACAATTGGGCATTTGAAGTATACTTTTCTCAGGATGGTACTGGATATATTGATGTTGACGCTGCAACTCAAATAAACTTTGAATATCCTAACGCTTCATGGTTTAGGGTTCAACTTTCCATTGATATGGAATCCGATTTAATTGTGCCTTCGTTTAATGGAATAGAATCTCAGTCTTTTACATGGAGTAATGGTTCTGCTGGGCCATCTTCTGTTTTAGATGGTTTGAACTTCTATGCAGCTGCACCAGCTGGAGAATCTGCATTGTACTATATAGACGATGTAAGATTATCTGAAAGTAATCTTAATATTGATAAAAGTTTGGAAACAAATAATAATTTTTATATCTATAATGAAACTATCAACTTTAAAGATAAAAGTTTAATAGGATTAAAATATAGTATATTAAATTCGATTGGATCTTTAATTTATCATGGTAAAATAATTGACCAGAAAATTAAACTAAACTTAAGTAATGGAATCTATTTTCTAATTGTTGAAACTCAAAATGGTGATATGATAACTAATAAATTTTATTCAAATTAATTATTTACCGCCCCATATATATTAATAATACAGAAATATCAGATGGTGAAACACCAGAAATTCTAGAAGCTTGAGCAATTGTTTTAGGTCTAATATCATTTAACTTTTGTTTGGCTTCCGATGATAATGATGATAATTTTGAATATATAAAATCTTTTGGTATTGAGATATTTTCTAATCTATTAATTTTCTTCACATTAATTTCCTCTCTTTCAATGTATCCCTGATATTTTATTTGAATGAATGCTTGGTCTAGTGCTTCCTTATTAAATCCATTAGACTTAATAAATGACTTTACTTCATTAATTTCTTTTGCCTTATCAAAATCCATTTCAGGGCGAGATATTATTTTTTTTAATTTATCTTTTTGATTAATTGGACTTGAATTAATTTTATTCAGTATTGTATTAATTGAATCAGGGTTAACTGAGGTGATATTCAAATATTTAATAAACTTATTAAAATAATTTATTTTGTTAGTAAATACATCATATCTATAATCTTTTACAAGTCCTATTTCTCTTCCTAATTCTGTTAATCTAAGGTCTGCATTATCTTGTCTCAATAAAATTCTATACTCAGCTCTCGAAGTAAACATTCTATATGGTTCTTCAGTCCCTTTTGTTATTAAATCATCAATTAATACACCAATATATGCTTCTGAACGTTTTAAAATAAACTCTGGTTTATTTTTCAAACTTAGGGCGGCATTAATCCCGGCAATGAATCCTTGACATGCTGCTTCCTCATAACCGGTAGTTCCATTGATTTGTCCAGCCAAGTATAAACCTTTAACCAACTTGGTCTCTAAAGTATGATTTAGCTGAGTCGGAGGAAAATAATCATATTCAATTGCATAACCAGGTCTAAGCATTTTAACATTTTCAAAACCTTTTAATTTTTTTAATGCATTGTACTGGACCTCCTCAGGAAGGGAAGTATTAAATCCATTTACATAGATTTCACTGGTATTCCAACCTTCTGGCTCAACAAAAATCTGATGACGATTTTTTTCTGAAAATCTAACTATTTTATCTTCAATAGATGGGCAATACCTAGGACCACTTCCTTGAAATTTCCCATTAAACATAGGTGATCTATTAAACCCAGTCTTCAAAGTTTCATGAACTTCGTTTGAAGTGTAAGTAATAAAACATGACTTCTGTTTCTTAATTTTTTTTAAGTTCAAAAAAGAAAAACCTGATATGTCATTATCGCCTAACTGCTCCTCAAATAAGTTATAATCTAGCGATCTTCCGTCTACTCTGGGTGGAGTTCCTGTCTTCATTCTGCCTGACTCAAAACCTAACTCTTTTAAATTTTCTGTAATCCCAATAGATTTTCTTTCACCCATTCTGCCTCCTCCAAAGTTTTTGTCACCAATATGAATTAATCCATTTAAGAATGTACCATTAGTTAAAATTACTTTATTAGCAAATACTTTTACCCCTAAGCTAGTTTGTACTCCAATTATTCTATTTTCTTTAACCATTAAATTTACAACCGTATCTTGCCAAAAGAACAAATTCTCTATTGATTCCAATATCTCTCTCCATTTTAATGCAAACAACTTTCTATCTGACTGAGCTCTTGGGCTCCACATTGCAGGACCTTTCGATTTGTTGAGCATTTTAAACTGAATCATTGTTTCATCTGTTACAACACCCGAGTACCCCCCCAAAGAATCAATCTCTCTAATTATCTGCCCCTTAGCAATTCCCCCCATCGCGGGATTACAAGACATATGGGCAATGGTATCCATATTCATGGTTATAAGTAGAGTTTTTATACCTAAATTTGCTGCCGCTGCAGCTGCCTCACAGCCTGAATGCCCCGCGCCAACAACAATTAAATCATATTTAAATTCTAACATAGTCTTAGGTTCCACGTGGAACAAAATTATTAAAATATTTATTTATATACTCATCTTCTTTTAATTTCATTGACTTTTTTTCTCCGTAATTTTTATCATTATAGCCACATAAATGTAACACTCCATGAACTATCACCCTTATCAATTCAACATTCTCATCTGTATTATAAGTTCTTGAGTTATCCAAAACCCTACTAATGCTAATGTATATTTCTCCTTCAATTTGACTAGAGGAGTAATTAAATGATATAACATCAGTATAAAAATCATGATCTAAAAATTTATTATTTATTTTTAATAAAAAGTTGTCATCACAGAAAATAAAGTTTATATATTTTATTTTTACATTTTATTTTATCAACATGAAATCTATAAGTTTTTTAATATGTTTTTTTCTTTTCAAATTGAAATTTGCTTCAATAAAAAAATTAATCATAGTATTATATTTAATAGAGCTTGATTTTTTTAAAATATTCTTTTGCTTTTAATTTAAAATATGGATTGAGTTCCAAAGGAATAGATTCAAGCAACTCACCTTGATTTAACTTTTCCAATTTCTTTTTTATTATTAAATCTTCAATTTCCTGGGGAATTTGGTTAGCCTCATTTGATTCTCTAATTTTATCTTCACCTCTCTGATTTAAAGAATTTTCGGCATCTAATAATTTTTGCATTATTTTATTTTGTCTACTAATAGTAGTATTAGATATATCATTATTTGATATTTCTTGTTCTGTTTTTTCCATATTATCAATTATATCTCTTATTTTATCATCAAAATCATCGATATTATTGCCTGATTCTTCTGACATTTCCTTAAGGTATTTTTTTATCATTTCCTGTTTTGATAACATTTCGGATAACCCTTTGTTATTTGGTTTGTTTAAATTCAAATCTTTATAAGATTGTAGCTTTTTCATTAACTCCTTTTGTAGCTTTTTCATATCTGACATAGACGGTTGTCCGCTACCTGGCTTATCACATTGTTGATCTCCAGGTGTTTTTTTAGCAATATCTTGTTGCATAGATTCTAGAATGTCACTTAACATAACTGCTAAATTATTAGCTGATGTCATAATAAGCTGTTGTTTGGAAGTTGCTTGATTGGTTTGTCTCTCGGATAGAAACCCCAGAGTTAAGTTTAAATTTCTATTAATTTTACTTATTTGCCTATTAACTTCAGATTCAATTTGGGGTTGCCTTAAACTTAGGGCATACAGAGAATCTTGTATAATTTTTGAGTCCTCTCTTAGTTTGTTTTGCTTATGAATTAAATCAACGTATTTGGGATCATCCTTGTCAATTTTGTTAAACTCATAAATTAATTCTTCTTCTGTAAATGAAAATTTGATAAGATTGTCCAAAATCTGCCTTAGAAGAGTCATATCCTCATAGTTAGACTCAATATTTAAATCACTATTAATTTTTTTTAGACTATTAATCATTTCATTGAGATTTTTTAAAGTTTGATTTTGAGATTTTGATAATTTTTTCTTGTTTAAATTTTTTGAATAATTTTTGCTTTGATTAAGTAAAGTATCTAATTTTTGATTGGTCTCCTCTATTTTATCGAGGTTTTCCTTATTTTTTAATTCTGAGTTTAATTTCAATAAATCCTTAAAGTTTTTATTAAAGTTATTTTTATCGTTTAATAAACTTGATTGTTTTTGTGAAATTTTATCAAAGTCTTTCTTATTAATTGAATCATTTATTAGAGATTCATTTTGTTTAGAGATCATATTCTCTAATTTTTCTAATACGTCTTCAATTGACTTTCGAAATTCAAATTTTTTCAATATTTCAATATTTCTATTTAATTCTTTTTCTAAATCTTCGTTGCTTAGCTGTATTTGATCTATTTTATTTAATAATTTATTTTTATCTAAATTTTGCATCATTTTTTTTATTTCATCCATCATTTTAATCATTTCATCAGTTAAAATTTTGTCCAACAAACTCTGAACCTGAGAGAGTTTTTGGCTTATATTTTTATCGTATACATTTGTATTATTTATTTTTGAATTATTTATTTTATTTAATTCTGAAATTTTTGACAAGTTTTCAGTTATTTTTTTTTGTTTCTCAAACACATTTTGAACCTCTTGTTTATCGTTCCATGTCAAATTTTTATTATTCAACATATTCATCATTAAGTCATTATAATCGTTTTTTAATTGTGAAGTTAATTCAAGTGTTTCATCTAGCTTATTTAAAATGTTTTCTGAAGCCTTCTTAATTGAACTTTTTATGTTTTGGTTACTGATATTATCTAACTGAAAGGTTTTACTTCTAGACAATTTATATCCATTTAGCTCATCATTATCATAAAGATTAAAATAATATTGGAAAACAGGGTTTTTGAAATTTTTCAAATCAGGTAGCTCAAAGAGAAGATAAAAATTATCATAATTTAAATCTTTTTTAATATCAATTTGTATGGTACTATCCCAATTACTTCGTAAATCTTTTATAACATATTCGAATTTTGAAAACCCATAATCATCCTTAATAAATCCATTAAAAAAAAATTTATTAGAGTTCGTGGAGTCGATAAATTGCTCCAATTCTACCTCAGGGTATTTATCAGGAACTACATCAATTTCATAATTAATATTATTAGACTGAATTATGGATTTATTTGAGGGTATTATTGAATAGTTAAATGAATTTTTTGGATTAAATTTGAAGGAAAATAAGTTTGATTCTATTTGATTAGAGTCATGATTTATTTCATCTATTAAAACATGTATTTTATCACTATTTTGTGTAGTTAGATCCCATTGTAATTGAGTTCCATAAGGAATGTTAGTTGATCCTACATTCTTTAATGTTATATTTTTTTTGTTTATGTAATTTGGAAAACTTAGGAAAAGATTAAAATTTAATAACTGGGGTTCAGGTATAACAATTATACTGTAATTATTAGAATAATAATTTTTTGAATAAAGGTTGAAATTAATATCTTTTTGAATATTAATAAAGTTATAATTAAATAAATTTGTGTTATTTTTTAACATTTTAACATTATTATTATTAAAATTGATAAAAAGTTCATCTGGAAATTTTTCTCCATTAAATTTAACTTGTAAATTGAAACTGGAGTTTTGGATAGCTGTCAGGGAGTCATTTATAATTTCTAGTGAAAAAGGCAAAGGCTTAACATATTTAGTTTCATAATCTATAATCCTGTATGCACTTTCTGTAATAAGTTCTTGCCTCCCAGATGCAAAAAAAATAAAAAAGATTAAAAAAGGAATGGCCAGATACTTTAAAAGGTATTTATGTTCGCTAAAATTAATAGCATTATTAAATTTAAAGTTTTTTAGTTCTAGTGTTTTTTGTTGGATACAAGCTTCAATTAATTCTACATTATCACTCTTTTGATTATTTAGTTGAATTACATTTAATAGTTTATCGGATATTTCTGAAAAATGCGAACCAATTATCCTGGACGCTTCTTCGTCAGATAGCCTTTTACCAATATTAAATATTTTCAATAATGGTATTATTATCAAGAAAAATAAAATTAGAAAAAATAAAATTATAATCGTATAAAATAATATGTATCTATAAATCTGATCGAACCAAAAAGCGGATTCTAATAAAGAAAAAATAATTAAAGAGGAGGTAATTAATATTAAGCTCAAAATTAATCCTTTTAAAATTAAATTTTGATAATATTTAGTAATGAAATTAGATAGTTTAGAAATTAAACTTTCGTAGGAACTCAACATAAAAAAAAATTAGAAAATTAATATTTCGTCATTCATCCAATAAAAATAAAAATATAATTTAATTTAAAACTATTAATAAACTAAATTAGCACAAAAATACAATGAATTTACTTTAATATAATAAACTATGTCAAAAAATGAGGTTAGAGTTAGGTTTGCGCCAAGCCCGACAGGCCCTCTCCATATTGGTGGTGTTAGAACTGCTCTATATAACTACTTATTTGCAAGAAAAAACAATGGGAAATTCTTATTGAGAATTGAAGATACTGATCAAAATAGATTAATAAATGGCGCAGAAAAATATATTATCGACTCATTAAAGTGGTGTAAAATTGAAATTGATGAAGGAGTTTCTATTGGAGGGGAATTTGGTCCTTATAAACAATCCCAGCGAAAGGATATTTATAAAAAGTATGTTTTTAATTTAATCAAAAATAATAAAGCATATTATGCATTTGATTCAAATGAAGAATTAAATACTATGAGATCAAATTTAAAAAAGGAGGGTAAAGCAGCGCCTCAGTATAATAGCATATCGAGATCTAGAATGAAAAACTCTCTAACTCTATCTTCAAAAGAAGTTGAAGAAAGATTAAAACGGGGTGACAAGTATGTAATTAGAATTCTGATTCCAAGAAATCAAGAAATAAAATTTAAAGACGAAATAAGAGGCTGGGTATCTGTAAATTCGAGTAGCATTGATGATAAAGTATTATATAAATCTGATGGGATGCCCACTTATCACTTAGCAAATGTAGTTGATGATTACTTGATGAAAATATCGCATGTCATTCGTGGTGAAGAGTGGTTGCCTTCAGCTCCACTACATATTCTACTTTATCAATATCTAGGTTGGGAGACCGAAACTCCTAATTTTGCTCACTTGCCTCTTATTTTAAGACCAGACGGTCAAGGAAAATTATCAAAAAGAGACGGTGATAAATATGGGTTTCCTGTCTTCCCAATTAGCTGGGATCAAAATGACAAAAACTTTAGAGGCTATAAAGAGTTTGGATTCTCCCCTGACGCCTTCAATAATATGTTGGCATTATTGGGTTGGAACCCCGGAAATAATAATGAAATTTTCAATATGAATGAGCTTATTGAAAATTTTTCTCTAGGAAGAGTAAATAAGTCCGGGGCTAAATTTGATTTCAAAAAAACAGTCTGGTTCAATGAACAACATTTAAAAAAAATGAGTGGTGAAGAAATAATTAAAAACTTTGATTCAGGTTTATTAAAAAGTTTCAAAAGGGAATACTTAATATCGGTTGCAAATTTAATCAAAGAAAGAGCTAAATTTGTTAATGAAGTTGAAGTTGAAGGAAAGTATTTTTTTGAAAAACCTAAGATTTATGATGAAAAGTTGATTAAAAAAAAATGGAATGATGACAATAAATTTTTAATTAAAGAACTTTTATTTGAAATAACTAATATTGAAGTTTTTTCCGCAAATAATATCTCTAAATTTTTTAATGATTTTTTAAACAAAAAAAATCTAAATTTTGGAGAAATAATGCCTATTTTGAGAGTAATAGTCTCAGGAATAAAATTTGGTCCACCTTTAAACGAAATATTTTTTTTATTAGGGAAAAAAGAAATAATTAGTAGAATAAAATTTGCATTTAAGAATATTTAATTATGATAGGTAAAATTAAGCTTGAAGAAATAAAATGCTATGGATATCATGGTTGTATGGAGGAAGAGGGTATACTCGGAACAGAGTACATAGTTAATATTGAACTTGAACTGAACCTAGTAAATTCAATATTAAGTGATAAATTAGAAGATACAGTTGATTATGTAAAGGTGAATAGTATAGTAAAAAAAGAAATTGATAAAAGGTCAAAGCTAATTGAGACTGTCTGCGGGAAGATAATTAAAAAAATTAATACTGAATTTGAGAATTTGATTTCTGTCTTGGTTGAAATTAAAAAAACCTCCCCACCAATAAATGGAAATGTAAAAAATGTTTCTATACAATTGAAATCTAATAAAAACAATATAATTAGATTTTAATTTGACAAAAATCATGAAATTACTAACTTAGCCTAATTAATGGTCGGATGGCCGAGTGGCTAGGCAGCGGTCTGCAAAACCGTCTACACCAGTTCGAATCTGGTTCCGACCTCCAAATTAATTTAAAGTTTTAATCCTTTTTAGTAAACTTTTTCTAGAAATAACTAGATTATATTTAATTTTTAAATATCTAATGATTACTGGAACTTTAAATATCTTTTTGTTTTTTTTAGCTTTATTTAAAATAGAATTAATTATATCAACCATTTTTTTTTATATTAATATATAAAATTATTGACTAAAAAACAACATAAATACGCTGAAAAAAACTTTTAATCCATCTTTTTTAATTTATAATTCTTCTGCTGGATCTGGTAAAACTCATTCAATAGCAAAGGAGTATATACGAATCTGCCTTAAATCTTCATCAAACATGGCTTTTGCCTCTATTCTTTGTTTATCATTCACAAACAAAGCTGCAAATGAAATGAAAGAAAGAATAATGTTTTTTTTAAAAAAAATATCAACAAAAGATTATAGCATCCGATTTATAAACGAATTTTTAGAGGGGACCGAAATTAGTAAAGATAAGGCAAGAAGTAAAGCAAGCTCTATTTTAGATTGTATAATTAATAATTATTCAGCAATGTCTGTCTTTACAATTGACCATTTTATGCACAAAATAATCAGGAATTTCTCAATTGATATAGGGTTAAATTCAAATTTTGAGGTAAGTATTGATGAGGATAAAATATTAGAAGATGCAGTAAATAAAGTGATTGAATCCGTGGTTTATAACGATGAACTTAAAGATTTATTAACAAAATTTGCTAAAGCAAAAATGAAAGCCGAAAAAAGTTGGAGAATAGAAAAAGATATCTACGATTTGGGAAAAAACTTACTCACTGAGGAAGGGCAAGTAGAATTAGAAAAAATTAATAAAATTAAAATTAAAAACTATATTAAAATAGAGGGGCGAGTTAAATTATTTATAAAAAATTATGATTATGAATTAAAAAAAATTGGCAAAAAATTTAATCAATTATGCACAAGCTTAAATGTAAAATTCAGAGACTTTATAGGAGGTGAAATTGGTATTCCTAAATATTTTAAAAAGTTATCAGAAAACGCTTATGAAAACTATATACCTTCTGAAAGAATAAATAAACTTATATGGACAAGAAGCTGGTCAAATAAGAACTGTAACATTGATGAGGCTAACAATATAGATATAATTAAAAACTCGTTAACAGACGAGTTAATTAATTTAAAAAATCTTTTAACAAAATATCCTAAATATATTAAGCTGAAAAATATTCTTTTTAATTTGAATAATTTTTCAATTTTAAATGAATTATCAAAAAGACTATCTGAGATAAAAACTAATAATAATATTTTACCTATTTACGAATTTAATAGCCTAATAAACAATATTCTTCAAGCAGATTCAACAAACTATATATATGAAAAAACAGGGATTAGATTCTCTCATTATTTTATTGATGAATTTCAAGACACATCTTTGCTTCAATGGAGTAATTTACTCCCACTTATTGAAAACTCATTATCCGAGATCCAAAATATCCAACCAACTGCATTGATTGTTGGAGACCCAAAACAAGCAATTTATAGGTGGCGAGGAGGTAATGTTGAACAATTCTTGAGCTTATTTTATAATTTAAGACTGAAAAAAACATTTTCAATAATGGAAAAAAAACTAAGTTATAACTATCGTTCAAATAAGGAATTAGTAAACTTTAATAATAATTTTTTTTCTTTTATTTCTAATCAACTTGGGAAAGAAAATTATAAAAATATGTATAACAAGCTGAAAACAAAACCTGTTAAAACCAAATTGGGTTATTTTTCTTTGAATAAGGTTTCAAAAGATTTAGAAGACAGTTATGAATTAAATAAATTAAAAGAGATTGTCGCTGAGCTAATAAATGATAATTTTAACTATGGTGACATATGTATTCTTACAAGAACAAAAAAAGAGAGTTATAAAATATCCGACTTTTTAATCGATAATAATATTCCTGTAATTTCAAGTGAGGGGCTAAATATTTCTAATAACATAGAAGTAAAGTTTTGTATAAATTTTATAAATTTTTTGATAAATCCCAACGATTACAATCTTCGATTCAATATTTTAAGATTTAAAAAACTATTTAATAAATACTCAAATGATAAAATTTCATATTTATGCACTTGCGAATTAAATGAATTTAATATTTTTTTGAATAAACTTTTTAAAAATTACAATTATTATAACTTGGTTAGCTTAAACTTATTTCCAACTATTTTAAATATAATAAAGTCTTTCAGAATTGATATAAATAATATATATGTAAACTCCTTAGTTAACGAGGTTATGAATTATTTGAAAAAAAACTTCAACAATAAAATCAATTTTATTGATTTTTGGAATGATAATAAGGAAAAAATAAAACTAGATTTACCTGAGAACCATAACAGTGTAAATATTATGACTATACACAAATCAAAAGGTTTGCAATTTCCTGTTGTTTTAATTCCATTCACAAATTGGACATATAATGTACCCAGAAGAGAGTATAAATGGGTTGAAACAAACGAAAAAGAGTTTAATTACTTGAATAAAATTTTAATTCCAATTAATAAATCCTTTACAAAATCAACATCAGAACTTAAAAATATATATTTGAAACATAAGGAGGAACTTACTTTAGACAATATAAATATCTTGTATGTTGCTATGACTAGGTCATCAGAAAGAACTTACATTTTTGCAAGAGACAGTAAAAGAAATAATATAGGAAAATTATTTTTAGATTTTCTAAAAACTAATGACCCAAAATGGAATGAAAATAAATCATTATTTGAATATGGCTTGAAAGAAAAGTTTAAATCAAATAAAAAAATTGAAAGCATTGAGGAGTCCAATAATTTTAAACTGAATGACGTAAAATTCAAGAGAGAAAATTATGGGGTTAAAAATGAAGTTGAATTCAACAACCTTGTGCATGGAAGCAATTTACATAAAATTTTAGGATTAATTTATGATGAAGAGGACATAGATGATGCAATAAATAAAAATATTAATTCTGCAAAAGAAAAAGGACTTTTCAAAGATCTTTTAACAAAAATCATCAATAATGATAGATTAAAAAAATTTTATGATAAAAAATTAAATGTTAAAAATGAATGTAAAATTTTACTCAAAAATGGATCATCAATTATTCCTGATAAGTTTATAATTTATGAAAACCACTCAATTTTAATTGATTTTAAAACTGGAAAAGAAACAACCAAAGATATAACACAAATAAAAAATTATAAGAAAACATTAATAGAAATGGGGTATAGGTCTATTAATTGTTTAGTTGTTTACATTTCTATGAACAAAATTTCAATACTAGAACTATAAAAATGGAAAAATTTTTGGAAATTGTTGCTAAAGAAATTTATAATTCGAATCAAAATCTAGATGAGATTTTTATTGTTTTCCCAAACAAGAGGTCATCAGTTTATTTTCAAAGAGAATTATCTAATATAATAAAAACTCCTTTGTGGCTTCCAAAGTTATTTAGTATAGAGGATTTTTTAATTGAAATTTCTAACTATAAATTGATTGATGATACTTTACTTAAATATGAGTTTTTCAAAATATTTAACACGAAATCAAAAAAAAACACTTTTAAATCTTTCGACAATTACATAAAATGGAGTAATATAATTATAAATGATTTTAATGATATTTATAAAAATATTAGCTCACCAAAAAAATTATTTAATTATCTAGAAAACCTATCTAGTTTTGAAGAGTCAGAAAAAGACAATTCTATTAAAAGCACTTTAACTAATTTACTAAAAGAACTTCCAAGTGTTTTTCCTGAATTTCATAAATACTTATTAAATGAAAAAAAATGCACCTCAGGTATGTTGTATTCGTTAGCATATGAAAATCTTGAGTCATGGGTTATAAAAAATAATATAAAATCTAAATCTATCTATTATGTTGGGTTCAATGCAATGAGTTATTTTGAAACTAAAATTTTTAGATGGTTTATTAAAAAGAATTATTGTATAGCTTTATGGGACTCTGACGATTATTTTGTAAATATTAAAAATTTTGAAGCTGGGAAATTTTTAAAATCTCATAAAGATTGGTTTAATAAAAATCATATTGATTTTCAATTTGAAAATTCTGATTTTGAAAAATTTAAAGAAATATTAATAACCCCAGCAAGAAATGAAGTAAACCAAATTCAAATTGCTGCAGAAATATTAAATGATAATTTAAATAAATTTTCGCCATCAGAGATAGCTCTAATTTTACCAGACGAATCTTTATTAGCTCCTCTACTTAGTTTTCTTCCAGAAAGGGCAAAAAATATTAATATAAGTTTCAGTAAAAAACTTTCTGATAGTATTTACTTTACCTTCTTAAATTTTTTATTTGAATTTTATCTTTCCCATAGAGATTTAAATTACTCGTATATTAATAAATCTGACATAATTAAACTTTTATCTATTAATATCTTCAACAATACTCATCTTTTTACTAAGATGTTAAATCTCAGAGAAGAAATCTCTAAAATCGATAATAAATATATTTCCGGAAAAACTTTATTAAAAAATACTGACCCTAGGATTAAAAACTTGATACTAAAAATCTTGTCTTATGATGTAAAGAATGTCGTTAACCTATTAAAAGTTTTATTGGATATTATAAAACAAATTATCAATTTCGTTGATGATAAATCAAAAGTATATGAATTGATTTTATTTAAAAAAGTTTTCACCAAATTTCTGGAACTAGAATACACTTTTAACTTTTCAAAAACAACTACTTCAATTAAAATTATGTTTAACTCTAGCTGTAAAAAAACATATTTAGCGCCTAACAAATATAACTCTAGCTCCAGCAATGTCCTAGGGTTTCTTGAAACCAGGAATTTAGATTTTGAGAACGTAATAATCCTATCATTAAATGAAGGGGTTGTTCCAAAAAAAATCATCAACCACTCCATACTACCCTATGATATTCGAAATAATTTTAATATGAATATGGAGCTTGAGTATGACTCAATCTACTCATATCATTTTTATAGACTAATTAAAAGAAGTAAAAAAGTTAATTTATTATATAATGAAGGGTTGGGCGGATTTATGGGGGGAGAAAAAAGTAGGTTTATCTATCAAATAAAAGAACTATTTACAAAAAAAAATCTAGGTAAAATTAAATTATACAAGCAAAATTTCAAAATCCCCAAAAAGACTACAGAAAATATAAGTATTGAAAAAGATAATTATGTTATTTCTAAAATTCAAAATATAATAAGTGATAAAGGGTTTTCTGCAAGTTCTTTGAATTTATATAAAAAATGTCCAATTAGATTTTATTATGAGAAAATTTTAAAAATTCCCGAAACAAAATATAATAATGGGGAAATCACTCCTGACATTTTTGGAACTGCAATTCACAATGCTTTACATGATTTTTTAGAACCATTCAAAAAAAAGAAATTACAAGCAAAAAACTTTGATGAAATTTATCCTAAAATTGAACAAAAAATAAAAAATATTTATAAAGATACTCTTATGAAAGACACGTCTAAAATTGGGAAGAATATACTTACGGAGTCAATTTCTATAAACTTAATTAAAAGATATTTTGACTTTGAAAAGAAAAATGCAATAAATAACAACATAGAAATATATGATTTAGAAAAAGAACTTTTTCACAATATAAAATATGGCAAAACTAATATAAAACTTGTTGGAAAAATCGATAGGATTCAAAGTCTTAACGGTCAAACTCAAATTTTAGATTACAAAACTGGTTCTGTAAAAGCATCTGATCTTAAAATATCTGATATTGAGCTTTTAGTTTTTGACCCTAAATATCAGACCGCCTTTCAATTATTTTTTTATTATTACCTATATAAGAAAAATAATTTAGCTAAAGAAGGTCTTTCCTCAGGTGTTGTTAGCTTGAGGAACTTAAAGAGCGGGTTCCAACCTATTATTATAGATGGGCAAAAAATTATTAATGAAAATTTAATAGATGAATTTGAGAAACACTTGATTAATCTAATTTTAGAAATTAAAGATACTAAATATCCTTTTACTCATATAAATAAAAAAGAAGAATGCATTTTCTGCGATAACATCTAATCAATTATTTTGGTTTAAGTCTAGGATCTCCAGTTTAATGCTTTTTACATCTCTCCAAAAATTTTCTTTAATTTTATAGCAAATATCTATACTTTTTGACGGATTTATTGATTTTAATAATTTTCCCTTTTTAAAAATTATTCCTTTGAAAAATAGAATTGGGTCATTTTGTTGAAATAAAGTTAAACTTACATGCTCCTTATTTACTCCAATATATTTCAAGTCTTGTACAAATACATTTTTGGATTTAAAAACTGGCTCAGGATTCTGAGGCCCATATGGTTCAAATTGAGACAAAATTTTCACAAATGAGGTGGTAATTTGCCCAAAATGTATTTCTGACTCAGATAGGAATAAATTATTATTTAAAGTGTCATTATTTATGTATAATTGACTTTCAAATAACTCAACGAAATTTAAAAACTTATTCCCTTCAATTACTAATCCAGCAGCAAATTCGTGACCACCAAACTGCGAAATTAGCTCTTCGCATTTTTTTAATACTTTATAGATATTAACCCCTTTTAAAGATCGAGCAGAGCCGAAATATTTGTTGTTGTACTTGGTGAAAACAATAGTTGGCTTTGAAAACTCTTCCAATAGCCTTGATGCTATTATGCCAATTAAACCTTTATTCCAATTTTCTTTAAAAATAATAATTGACTTTTTATTGTGGTCTATTAACATTCTTGCTTCTGTTAAAGTTTTATCTTGTTCTACCTTTCTTTTATTATTTAAACTTTCAAGAAATTCAAGTTTATTTTTAAAATCATCTGTGTTTCTAGTTAAAATTAAGTCAATAGCTATTTTTGCGTGAGCCATTCTACCTGCAGAATTAATTTTCGGAGCAATTTGAAACAAAATATCGGATGAAGTTATTTTTTTGCCACGATTTTTGGCCATAAAATAGCTAAAAACTGATTTGCCATTATTAATAATATCTAAACCTAATTTTGCTAGAACTCTATTTTCTTTTTCAATGGGAACAATATCTGAAATCGTAGCAATTGATACATAATCTAAATAAGATGCAGCTATTTTTTCATCTAAATTATTACTTAAGACAAATCCATGAATCAATTTGAACCCAACTGCGCATGCACAAAGCTCAGAAAACGGATAATTTGATGTCCTTATTTTATTATTTAATAATGCAACCGCTTTAGGTAAGCTTTGAGATGGCTCATGGTGATCACAAATTATGACTTCAATGTTTCTTTTATATGCATATTCTATTACTTTGTGTGAAGATGTTCCACAGTCAATGGTAATAATTAAATTTACATTTTTCTTAATAGCATCATCAATACCCAAGAAAGACATACCATAACCTTCTTTTTCTCTATCATTTACATAATAATCACAATTTACCTTCTGATTTAGAAAAAAATCATATAGCATTGAAACCGAAGTTGTTCCATCAACATCATAATCACCATAAATTCTAATTTTTTTATTTTCTTTAATTATATTGTTAATTTTATCTATTGCTTTTTTCATATCAGTCATAAGAAATGGGTCATGAAGCATACTTAATTGAGGTCTAAAAAACTCTTTAGCCTCTGAATAAGTTTCAATTCCCCTATTTATTAGTAATTGACAGAGAACATCTGATATCTTTAAGTTTTTTTTTAATTTTTTTAATTTTTCTTTACTAATTTGTTGTTGAAAATTTAAGTTCTTCATAAATAGAATATTATTTATATGATTTTATAACTATTACAAATTCTCCTTTTGGTTTATTTATTGAAAAGTGATTTCTTAATTCTTCAATATTTCCTCTTATGCTTTCATGATATTTTTTTGAAATTTCTCTACTTATTGAAATTTCTCTATCATTTTGTAAATACAACTTCATTAAATCTAAAGTTTTAATCAACCTATGTGGTGACTCAAATAAAATTATTGTAAAGGGTGTTTCAGTCCAACTTTTAATACGTGAAATTTTTCCTTTTTTTAGCGGCAAGAACCCTTCGAAAACAAATCTTTCACATGGAAACCCAGATTCTATCAATGCGGGTATGATAGAGGTTGGGCCAGGTAAACACTCGATTTTAATTTTATTTTTTAAGCACTCCCTGAAAAGTAAAAACCCAGGATCAGAAATCCCTGGAGTTCCCGCATCTGAAATTAAAGCTATTCTAATACCTGATTTTAATTTTTCAATAATACTTTTGAGTTTTTTATGTTCATTATAATTTTGATACGAAGAGAGTTTATTTTTTATTTTGTATTGATTTAAAAGCTTTAAGGTTACTCTGGTGTCTTCAGCTAAAATTAAGTCTACATTATTTAAAACTTCTATACCCCTGAGCGTTATATCTTTTAAGTTTCCAATTGGTGATGGGATTATATATAATTTTGACATGTTTTTTTAAACAATTTAATAAATTATAATTTTAAAGAAATCGATTTTATTAGTTTTGTTATAAATTTTTTTTATGTTTAAAGAAAATTCAAATTTGTCATCAATTAGAAAAGGTCAGATCGAAGTCATCTGCGGATCAATGTTCTCTGGAAAGACAGAGGAATTAATAAGGCGTTTAAAAAGAGCTAAGTTCGCCAAACTTAAAATCAAAACATTTAATCCCCATGTTGATAACAGGTACCGTAAAAGTAAATTAATCTCTCACAACTCGACTGAGATCAAATCGTTAACTATTAAAAAATCTCACGAGATACTTGATTTATACGATAATGTTGATATTGTAGGAATTGATGAAGCGCAGTTTTTAGATGACGAACTTCCTAACATTTGTAACGCCCTTGCTGACAGAGGTGTTAGAGTTATTGTAGCAGGTTTAGATATGGATTATTTAGGTAAACCTTTCGGCGTAATACCCAAAATAATGGCAATTGCAGAATTTGTAACTAAAGTTCATGCTGTATGTGTTGGTTGTGGGGATATTGCCCTAAATTCACATAGAACAAGCTTATCCAAAAATTTAGTTGAAATTGGAAGTGAAAAAAATTATCAAGCACTTTGCAGGATGTGTTTTATCAAAAAGAATAAATAATGCTTTTTTTTCAAATTAGTTTAAGAAATCTTACTGAGTTATGCAACGGGAGGTTTAATGGAAATAACATTGACTTCTCAGTTAATAGCATTATTTTTGACAGTAGAGCCTCAAATTTATCAAAAAAAGCAATTTTTGTTGCCTTGAACGGAGAAAACCATGACGGCCACGATTATATAGAACACTTGTATAATTTCGGATTAAGATGTTTTATGGTGAATACCAGTTATCAAATAATAAATAAAAAAGCAAATTATATTGTTGTTAAAGACACTCTCGACGCGTTTCAGCTATTTGCAAAACAGCACAGGTTAAAATATAATATTCCTATAATAGGGGTAACTGGAAGTTATGGAAAGACTATTGTTAAAAATTGGCTTTCAGAGTGTTTAAGCAAAAAATTTAAGGTTGTTAATAGTCCGAAAAGTTATAATTCTCAGATAGGAGTTCCCCTTTCGTTACTTAAAATTGATGACCATGACGAAATTGGAGTATTTGAGGCTGGTATATCTAGATATAATGAAATGCGGGCAATTAGGGAAATTATATTACCAACAATAGGAATTTTTACAAATATAGGAAATGAGCATTCTGAAAATTTTTTTTCTATTAAAGAGAAGGTTCAAGAAAAGCTTTTGTTGTTTAATAAAAAAACCTCTGTTTTATACTGTAAAGATTACAAGGAAATTGATGATCAAATTAAATTAAAAAACTTTAAAGAACTTATTTCTTGGTCAACCTATGATAGGTCAGCAAATTTTTTTGTTCAGATAAAGACCATTTTAAATAAGACTGACGTTATAATTGATAATAACGAATCTAGTTTTAAATTTAAAACCTCTCTTACTAAGAAACCTGATATAGAAAATTGCATTCATGTAATATGCTCTCTTTTATTTTTAAAACTAAAAGAAAGTTATATTACTAATGCTGTCAAAAGATTAACAACTTATCAACAGGGCCTTAAAATGAAAGGCGGAAATAATCAAAACATTATTATCAATGATAACAACCCTTTAAGTATTGACTCAGTTAAAATAGGGGTTGAGTTTTTGAAAAAACAAAATGTCAATAAGCAATCAATTTTAATTTTATCAAAGCCAAAAAAAAACAAATACCATCCTGATTCTTTTTTTAAAAGACTTGCTCTTATAGCCAAAGAATATAAATTAGATTTATTCATAGGAATTGGTGCCTTTTTTAAATCTATTGAAAATTACATTCCAAATTCCGTTTACTTCGTAAGTCAAAAATCTTTTATTAGAAGATTTCAAAATATAATATCTAATTCAGGTATTCTTATTTGCGACGAGAATATTACTTCATTAAAGACACTCTCTAATGTATTTGAAAAAAAAATACATGAAACTTGTTTAGAAATAAGTCTAAACTCTTTAACTAAAAACTTTCATTATTACAAAAATAAACTGTCTGATGAGACCAAAATTATGGTAATGGTTAAATCTTTTTCATATGGATACAGCTCCTATGAAGTAGCCAAACAACTTGAATATAACGGAGTTGACTACTTTGCAGTTGCATATACAGATGAAGGAGTTGTGCTCAGAAAAAAAGGTATCAAATCTAGAATATTAGTTTTAAACTCAAGGGGTGAAAATCTAAATAAGATGATTGAATTCTCATTAGAGCCTAATATTTATGATTTTGATCAGCTATGTAAAATTCTTGAACAGTTAAAAGTGAAAAATATAAAGGGCTTTCCTGTCCATATTGAAATTGACACAGGCATGAATCGTTTGGGCTTTAAGGAGTATGAACTTGAAAAGCTTATTAATGCTATTAAATTAGAAAAACAAATAAAAATAATCTCTGTATTTAGTCATTTAACAAATAGTAGCAGAAAAAAATGTAGTTATACAAAAAAACAAATCACTAGTTTTTCTAGAATTTGTGAATTAATTTCTAACGCACTTAATTATAGTTTTCAAAAACATATACTAAACTCTGCGGGAATTGAAAACTATAATTATGCAGCGTTTGATATGGTTAGGCTAGGTATTGGACTATATGGTTTTGGCAGTAAGTCTCTTGAAAATATAAGTTCTTTTAAGTCTATTATATCTCAAATCAAATATGTTAAAAAACATGAGTTTATTGGATATAACAAAAACTTCAAAGCTGAAAATCCAATGAAAATTGGAATAGTTCCAGTTGGTTATGCTGATGGCTTAAGTAGAAAATTAAGTATTAATAATGGGTGCTTATATTTAAATGGAAAAAAAGCTAAACTTGTAGGCGATATATGTATGGATATGTGCATGATTGATCTGTCTAAACATAAATATATCAATATTGGTGATGAGGTAATTATCTGGAATAAACAAAAACACATCAGTGATATAGCAAAAAAATCTGAAACCATTTGTTATGAGGTTCTGACAAATTTATCTCCAAGAATAAAAAGAGTTTTTATTGAAGATTAATTTCTTTTTGTAAATTAATAAATATTGAATACATTATTGAAAAATACAACACCCCCACCTGTCTCTCAAAAACACTCTCGGTGAGAAATCCAAAAAAAGAAATAGATAAAAAAATAAAAGCAATATCATTAGGCTGAACTTTAAATAATGGATATATAACTAGATATAAAATCAAGCTGAAACCAATAAACCCAAGCTCAGCAAATGATTGCATAAATTGATTATGGTAATTAAAATTTCTCTTATAAATCAACTCCATTTCAGATCCATTCCAGAGTTTTACTTGATTGCTTTTTAATCTTGATTTTAAAACATTATCAGCCATATCTACCCCAAGACCTAAAATAAAATTTGATTTGATAATACTAGCGCCTATGTTCCATATATACGCCCTTGGGTTTGTGCTTCTTTGATTTTTTTGTATGAGAAAGGATTTAGCCTCTACAGCCAAGTCTTTAAACCTATTTTTTGAGTATTTATTTGAAAATATTATCAGTAAAGAAAATAGTGTAAATGAAAAAAAAGTTGCTAGAGGTCTTATTCTTTGATTTTCTAAAAACCGATTAATTAGAATAATTGTATATGTTACAATCATTATTATAATAAAGATTCTTGACAAGAGTAATAGTATAGAGAGAATAATTAATGTTAAATAGAAATACCAAGCTTTATTTTTTTTATAAGAGTTATTATATATTTTTCTTTCGATTAAAAAGAAACTTGTCAAATATATCCATGATTTATAAAATGCCTGATTGGTCATTAGATGTGTGAGATCTTTATAAAAAAAACTGCCTGCATGGTTAAACAGAATATTATCAATTAATGAACCGAGCAAGTCTATAGTGGCTGAAATTAAAACTATTATTAGAAAAAAGCTTATTACATAATTCAATTTCTCCTTTGACAAAAACCCCTTATACATTGTAAATATTGGAATCAAAAGTAATGGTAGTTTTAAAATAAAATCTTTTAACACAAATTTATAATTTAGCGAACATGCCCCTCTTATCACTAGTGTCAAAAAAAATAAATTTAATACCACTATAATGCTTAAATAATTATATTTTATTTTAAACCCATTTTGATATAAATGAATTATAAAAATCGACCCTAAATATAAAATACTAGTGAATGTTAAACCTTTAATTGTATCTGATATAAATATTGATACAAAAGCCAATATAAGCGCTGTTATTCTGTGGTGGTCTAAATTAGCACTTACTCTAATCATTTATCGATAAAATTGAATAATATTTTGCAGTATCAGATAAAACTGAAATAGACTCTAATACGGCTTCATCATAATTTAACGATGACTTAATGGCCCCCTCTCTGTAATGGCTCCTTACTAAAAGCTCCTGAGAAATATATTTTAAAATTTCACCTTTATGTTTATATATATCATTTTTCTTTAAATCATTTAATAATTTTTCAACGTCACTCAATGGGTCTTGCAGCTTTGAGTATTCTTTTTTAGACACTTCCACTAAATCCGAAAAAGATTGCTCTGTCTGTGTTTTATACTTTAAGTCTTTATCTGAAACAAAATCAACAAAGTTCTCATAATTTATATAATCATCTTTTTGATCAAAATCTATGGGAAATGTATCATTCAATAAAAAATATTCTGTGGCATAATCAAAAATTAGTTGATTAGAAATTAATGAAATTAAAATTTCAGGAGCTTCTGTAATTTTAATACGAATATCTGGGTCTATCCCCCCTCCGTCGTAGACTTTTCTTCCATTTAGAGTATAAAACTCATTTTTTAATGAGTCTGGAGTTTTTCCAACACTACCATTTTTGTTTTTATTTGAATAGTCTAATGCTTGTATGCATCTTCCAGTTGGGGTATAATATTTTGCAACTGTAACTTTTAATTGAGAATTGTAACTTAATTTTCTAGTCTGCTGCACAAGACCCTTTCCAAAACTTTTCTGACCAATTATTACAGCCCTATCAATATCTTGGAGAGTGCCTGAAACTATTTCTGAGGCTGAGGCTGATGATTGATTAATTAAAATAACCAATGGTATTTCTTTATCTAGGGGTTCTTGTCTTGTTTTATATGATTTATCCCAGTCATCTATTTTTCCTTTTGTTGAAACAACTTCTATACCTTTAGCCATAAATAAATTACAAATATTAATTGATTCGTTTAGTAGCCCGCCAGGATTACCTCTCAAATCTAAAATTAAACCTTGTAAGTTATTTTGTTTCTTTAAACTTAAAATCGCTCTTTTCACCTCATTGGCGCAGTTTCTAGTAAAGCTTCTTAGCTTTATGTACCCTATATTGTCTGAGACAACACCCTTGTATGGAATAGAATTAACTTTTATTTTATCTCTAGTTAGTTTTTTTGTTAGATATTCACTATTACCCCTTCTTTCTATTAATACTTCTACGCCTATTCCTGGCTGCCCTTTCAAAATAGAGCTAACCTCCTCTGTTGACTTTCCCTTAACTGAATTTCCATCTATTTCAATTAATTTGTCTCCCGCAACTAAACCCGATATATCAGCTGGGAAGCCTTTATATGGCTCAACAATTATAACGTAGTCATCTTTTTTTCTAATTACAGCCCCTATTCCTCCATATTGTCCTGTTGTTTGAAATTTAAAATCTTCAATATCTGACTCTGGAATATATGTGGTATACGGGTCTAACTCTTTTAACATTGAGTTAATAGCCGTCTCTACCATTTTTGCGGGCTGAACTTTATCCACATAAAAAATATTAACTTCTTTGAATAAAGTATTGAAAATATCAAGATTTTTACTGACTTCAAAATATTCTGTGTCATTTGAAAATGAAATTAGAATGCTTGAGCATAAAGCTAAAGGAAGTAGAAATAAAAAAAACTGTTTCTTCATAATTTTATTTTTAAGGTAATGGGTCGTAGCCACTTCCGCCCCATGGGTGGCAATTAAGGACTCTTTTAAATATAAACGTTAATGCTTTAAAAAAATTATACTTTTTAAGTGCCGCTATTGAGTAACTTGAACATGTTGGTGTAAACCTACATGTAGGAGAAAATAAAGGAGATATTAGCCTTTGATAAAACTTTATAAAAAGAATAAAAAAATAATTAATCATTTAATTGATGAATTAAAATATTAAAGATTGCTTTTAATGAAACTATTGTTTCAATATATGGTTTTCTTTTTGAATTATAAATTAATACTGCTTGTAATTTCGTGTTAGTATTATTGTATATAAAATTTTTAAAAGTTCTGTATGCTTCTTTTATTTTTCTTTTGATTAAATTTCTATCTACAGCTCTTGGAAAGTTTTTTTTAGGTACACTTATTCCTAATCTCAGAGGAAAGCGCTGATTAACCTTTTGATTGGTTTTTTTCCAAATTAATATGAATTCTTCGTAATATATTTTCTTTCCATTTTTTAAAATTTCCGAAAAAAAAACCTTATTGTTTAACCTCTCTTCCTTACAAAATGTATTTCTCATAATAACTTTTTACAAAAAATTACTTTTTTTTATTTACTTTATTCAAATACTGCTCTAAAGCCATAGACATTGAGGGGGCTGTCTTGGTTGGGGCTTCTATATTAACTTTTAAGCCTACTTCTTTTGCTGCTTTGATAGTTGTTTTTCCAAAAGCGGCAATTCTTGTGTTATTCTGAATGAAATTCGGAAAATTTTTTTTAAGCGATTTTATTCCTGATGGACTAAAAAATACTAATAAATCATAAAAAACATTTTCAAGGTCGGATAAGTCGCTGCAAACTGTTTTAAATAAAATTGCTCTTTTATAATTTATATCATTTTTATCTAGTTCATTTGGTATTGTTTCTTTCAATAAATCAGAAGAAGGGAGTAAAAACTTTTCATTTTTATGTCTATTTATTAAATCGATCAAATCAGAAAAGTCATGACTTCCATAATATATTTTTCTTTTTCTGTATGTTATATATTTTTGTAGATATAGAGCTATTGCTTCAGATAAACAAAAATATTTCATTGTCGAGGGCACTTCAAATCTCATTTCTTCAGCAACTCTAAAATAGTGATTTACAGCGTTTCTGCTAGTTAATATGACGGCGGAGTGATCAGTAAAACCAACTTTTTGCTGCCTAACTTGAGAAGCTGAAAGGTTCTCTAAATGAATAAAGGGCCTAAAGCTAATACTAACTTTTTTTTTTCTTGCTAACTCAAAATATGGAGAAGCGCTATTAACCGGTTGGGGTTGGGAAATTAAAATAGATTTTACTTTCAAAACTAATTTGTTTGATTATAGCCTTTTTAGGATAAACTAAACGCTCAAGTTAATTCTTATCCACAAAAAAGGCATTAATTCAAGAAGGCAAAAATACAAAATAATATAAAATATTCCTAAACTATAATTTCTTGAAAAATATAATCCTGTAAATACCTTGGAAATTAAATAACTGATAAACGAAAACTTAAATAAAAAAGTTAAATTATCAATATTTAGCTTATTATTTAAAAAATATATTATTGTAAGAAAAACAATTGGAGTAAAAAAATAATTGAAAAAAGATAATTCATAATTAACAAAACGCTTAAATATATTTTTACTCTCAAATAAAACACCCAAAATGAAGACTATAAACCACCTAATTATGGCAATGAAAACTATTGTAAATAAAACCTTATAACTCCCCTCTAGTATGTTTTTTGAAAAATAATTCAAATACGCCTTTAATATATAAAATAAAATGTATGCAGTTTGAATTGTGGTTAATACAGGAAAAATTATGTTTTTTTTGTACCCCTCTTGGGCTCTTAAATATTCATTACTATAAATTAGTTTTAAATACGACAATACTAATTTTCTATTATCATAGTATAAAAAAAGATATATCATTAAAATAAAAAAAAACATAACTAACTCCAAACTTGACTGTGGTTCTTTTCTTAAGATTTCTTTCATTTAAATATTTTTATGCCCAATCAATATAAATTAGAAGATTCTTTGTTAATATAAATTAACAATAATAACTTTGTAAAAATATTAAATTTTAATGTATATGGATTTATTTGAATCTCCTGATTATTATAATATAGAATCATTATTTTCTGAAGAACACATTATTGTAAGAAACTCGACAAGGGATTGGGTAAAAAGAAATGTTTCTCCTATTATAGAAAATGCATGTCAAAGTTCTAAATTTCCTAAACAAATTATTTCTGGGCTAGGTGAAATTGGAGCTTTTGGGCCATATATTCCTGAAAAATATGGTGGAGCAGGCCTTGATCAAATCTCATATGGCTTAATAATGCAAGAATTAGAAAGAGGAGACTCGGGAATTAGGTCAACCGCTTCGGTTCAATCCTCATTGGTAATGTTCCCAATTTTCGAATATGGAAGCGAAGAACAGAAATTAAAATATCTACCAAGACTTGCCTCTGGCGAAATTGTTGGGTGCTTCGGTCTTACTGAGCCTGAATTTGGCTCAAATCCCGCTGGAATGCAATCTAATTTTACTGATAAAGGGGATTATTATCTTTTGAACGGTTCTAAAATGTGGATTTCTAATGCTCCATTTGCTGATATTGCAATAGTTTGGGCTAAAAATGAACAAGGAAGAATTGAAGGTTTAATAGTAGAAAGGGGCATGGAAGGGTTCTCAACTCCGAAAACTGAAAATAAATGGTCTTTAAGGGCTTCTGATACGGGAGAGCTAGTTTTCGATAATGTAAAAGTTCCAAAAGAAAACCTTTTACCTAACAAAAGTGGTTTAGGTGCTCCTCTTGGTTGTTTAGATTCTGCTAGATATGGGATAGCATGGGGAGGAATTGGAGTTGCAATGGACTGCTACTTCACAGCTCTTAAATACTCAAAAGAACGGGTTCAATTTGACAAACCTATAGCTGGCTTTCAGCTTCAGCAAAAGAAGCTTGCTGAAATGATCACCGAGATCACCAAAGCGCAGCTACTAACTTTAAGGTTGGGTCAACTTAAAAACGAAAAGCGAGCTACTTCAGCTCAAATATCTATGGCAAAAAGGAATAATGTTGAAATTGCTATTAAGATTGCTAGAGATGCAAGACAAATTTTAGGGGGAATGGGAATAACTGGAGAATACCCAGTTATGAGGCATATTATGAATTTAGAATCAGTTGTTACTTATGAAGGAACTCATGATGTCCACCTTTTAATTACTGGTCTTGATATAACAGGGCTTAATGCCTTCAAATAAATTAATTCATAAAATTAACAAGCTCTTTTTTTACTTTATTTACTTTAAATTTTAAATCTCTAAGAGTTTCTTTTATTTCTCCATGTGATCTAATTTTTTTACATATAGAAAAATAAAACTTGATCTTTGGTTCTGTTCCTGAAGGCCTGATTGAAACCTTCAATCCTTCTTCTGTTAAAAATTGAAGCATATCTGTTTTAGGAAACCCCTTATAACTTAGATAATCTCTTTTTTCTGAAATTTTTTTATTCAAAATTTTTCCGGGAAATTTCGTTCTAAAACCTTGCATCAAATTTTTAATCTCTTGATTTCCTTTTTTTCCTTTTTTAACAAATGACATCATATCCTCATAAAACACACCATAATTTAAATATATTTCATGGAGAAATTTTATAATACTGGTTTTATTTTCGTTTAACCAAGCGTACATTTCTGAGATAATTACTGAGGCTGTTACTGCATCTTTATCAAGGACATAATTGCCCATTAAATACCCGTAGCTCTCCTCTGCAGCGAATAAAAATTTCTTTTTATTTTTATTTTCTAAAATAACATTTGCCATATACTTAAAACCGGTTAAAGTTTCATGTGTTATAATATCATATCTTGACGCCATCTCTTTTAACAAGTCCGAAGTAACCACTGACTTTATTATGTAATTATTTGCCTCAAGCCTATTTTGATCTTTAAGATTCAATAGTAAATAATTTAATATCAATGCGCCTGTTTGATTTCCATTTAGCAATATATACCCCTCTTCGTTATCTTCTTTTACCGCGACACCAACTCTATCTGAGTCTGGGTCTGTTCCAAAAACTAAATCAATATTGTTTTTTTTAGCTAATTTAATTGCTAAATTCAGTGCTTCAGGCTCTTCAGGGTTTGGAGAGATGACTGTGGGAAAGTCTCCACTTATTAAATCTTGTTCTTTAGTCGTTAAAATGTTATTAAAGCCAAGATATTTCAAAGCTTTTGGTATTACCTTAACCCCAGTCCCGTGAAGACCTGTATATACGATTTTAAGCTGTTTTGATGATGTGTTTTTTGAAAATGAATATTTGAGCTCTTTTATTTTAGTAAAAAAATCTTGATCAATATTTGGAATTGAAACTTTTACCAACTTTGCTTGTTTAACTGGATCTTGAGTTGTTGTATTATTAAATTTTCTATTTAAACTCTGTTTTAATTGAAAGTTGAATTTTTTTAAAAACTCAAATACTTGAAGAAAGCTTATTTGATTTATTATATCTATGAGTATAGTATCTTTTGGCGATGTAATTTGATTGCCCGGCTTATCAAAAACTTTTAACCCATTATACTCTTTTGGATTATGAGATGCAGTAAATACCAAACCTAAATCACACTTTTTTTCTATAACTAAAAATGACAACATTGGAGTGGGCTTTAATTCTTCAAAAATCTCTACTTCAATGTTATTCAAATAAAAAACTTTAGCCGCTAGTTTTGCAAAAAAATTCTGATTTATTTCTAGAATCATATGCAATTGCTATACAAGGGCGCTCCTTCTTTTTTAGATTTAAATTTCCTAATAAGAATCTAACTATACCTAAGCAAGCTCTTGAGACAGTATATTTATTTATTCTATTTGAACCAACACCCATTACACCCCTCATTCCACCTGTACCAAAGTCTAAATTTCTATAAAAAGAATCCTCCAGCTCTTCAGGGTTGTTTATTAAAGATTTGATTTTTCTTTGATCCGACTTATCCTCTATGTTGTCTAACCAAAATTCTGCTTTTTTAATTAATTGACTGATCATAAGGTTTCTTTTTAAAAAAAATATTTAAAACAACACCAAGTAATAGTAAAAATATACCAAATAATGCTTGGATAGAAAATTTTTCGTCAAATATAAAATATCCAAATATCAAAGCAAAAATTGCTCCGATATATTTAAATATCATAATACTTCCTGAAGGTTGTGACTGTATACCTTTTGTCATATAAATTTGAGCAATTTGAGAAAAAAAACCAACACAAATTAAATAGAAAAACTCCTCCTTAGTGGGAAATTTCCAATTGAAAAATGATAATATTGACATTATTGGTGTTGATATTAAGGGAAAATAAAAAACTGTTACTAAATGATGATCTGTGTTTTTTAATTTTACTATACAGAAATAAGCTAATCCGGAAAAAACTGAAGAAATAATTCCAACCATCACATAATTAATTGGAATTTGATTTGATTCATCAAACCCTTTTATAAACACAACGCCAATGAATGAAACAAAGAAAAAAAGCCATTGTTGGGGGGTTATTTTATCTTTTAAAAAAATAGACGTAAAAATAATTGTAAATATTGGAGATAAATATTGTATTATGACAGCTATTGCAAGTGGAGTTTTATGTAAAGTAATGAAAAATAGAGTTAATGCGATTGTTCCGAATACACCCCTTAAAATTAAAATTTTTTTATTCCTACCAAAAGGCTTTATATTTTTATGCCTTAATAAAACTATCATGTATATTAATGAAAATATTGATCTAAAAAAAACTAGCTCAAAAACAGGAATTCTATTTAGCTCTTTAACTAAAACATTCATTAATGAAAACATTAATGCAGCAAATATCATATACCACGGTCCCTTGTTCATATTAAGTAAACTATAAGATATTAATTAACATTAATGTTTATTTCGAAAAACAAAATTATTATCTTCGTTAAAATGATTAAAACAAACAGAAACTATCAGTCTCATCATTCTGCTATAATTGAAGATGGCTGTCAGATTGGAAGTGGCACTAAAATTTGGCATTTTTCTCACATAATGAAATGCTGTATTATAGGAGATAACTGTTCTCTTGGCCAAAATGTGGTTGTTTCTCCAAAAGTAATTATTGGCAATAATGTTAAAATTCAAAATAATGTATCTATTTTTACTGGCGTGATCTGCGAAGATAATGTTTTTTTAGGCCCCTCTTGTGTCTTTACTAATATAAAAAACCCTAGGTCAGAGATAAACAGAAAAGATTCGTTTGTGTCTACAATAGTTTCTTCTGGAGCATCAATTGGGGCGAACGCAACTATTATTTGTGGAATTACTATTGGTAGATATTCTATGATAGGTGCTGGTGCTGTTGTCACAAAAAGCGTTTCTCCTTATGCTCTTGTTCAAGGAAACCCGGCTAAACAAGTGGGTTGGGTAAGTGAGTGTGGTGAAAGGTTAAATTTTAAAAACTCTCTAATTTCAACATGTGAGGTTTCAGGTGAAAAATACATTTTGAATAATAATAATATAAAAAAAATACAATGAGGTTTGCTCTGATGGGTTTAGCTGGATATGTTGCTAAAAAGCATGTTTTTTCAATAAAGAAAACTAACAACTTTTTAGTAGCTGCAATCGATCCAAATGACACTGTTGGGTTTATTGACAGTTATTTTGATAATGTTACTTTTTTTACAAAGTTTGAAAGATTTGACAGGTTTATTGAAAAACTAAATAATGCTAACGATGGAATAGATTATATTTCTGTATGCACCCCTAATTATTTACACGACTCTCATATTAGATCTGCTTTAAAATGGAACTCTAATGCCATATGTGAAAAACCGCTTGTTTTGAGCCCATGGAATTTAGATTCTATAAGCAGGCTGGAAAAAACTTTTAATAAATCAGTTTATCCTATACTTCAATTAAGGCTTCATCCGAGTATAATAAAACTAAAAGAAAAAATCACAAACTGTTCTAGAGCAAAAATTTATGATGTTGAATTAACTTATATTACCCCACGAGGTCCTTGGTATTATTCATCTTGGAAAGGGCAAAGTTCTATGTCTGGCGGAATTGCCACAAATATAGGAATTCACTTTTTTGATATTTTAATTTGGATCTTTGGTTCTGTTAAAAAAAGTATTCTCCATATCAAATCACATGACAGGTGTTCCGGTTTTCTTCAACTTGAAAAAGCAAACATTCGTTGGTTTCTATCTATTGACAAGTTTACCCTTCCAAAAGAGACTGAAAATTCCAAAGCGTACAGGTGTATAAAAATAGACAATGAAGTTTTTGAATTCTCTGACGGTTTTGAAAATTTACACCTAGACTCATATAAAAATATTCTTTCAAATAATGGCTTTACCCTCGATGACGCTAGGCCCTCGATAGAAATAACTCACAAAATTCAATCAAGCAATGCAATTGGCTTAAAGGGGGAATATCACCCTTTTTCTAAACTAATATTTAACAATCATCCATTTAAACATATATGATTACCGAGAACTCTAATAAAAAACTCTTTCTTTTTGACGCCTTTGCTCTGATTTACAGGTCCTATTTTGCGTTTATTAAAAACCCACGAGTTACATCAAAAGGGTTAGACACCTCAGCTATTTTTGGTTTAATTAATACTATATTAGAAATTAAATCTAAAGAAAAACCAACACATTGGTGTTTTTGTTTTGATTCTTCTGAGCCAACAGAAAGGCACATAGAATATTCACAATATAAAGCTCAGAGAGACGCTATGCCTGAGGGTATTTCTGAGGCTATTCCTTATATTTTTAAGATATTGGAAGCTATGAACATCCCTGTTTTGTCTATGCCGGGTTATGAGGCAGACGACATTATTGGCACTGTAGCAAAAAAAGCGGCAAAAGAGAATTATATGGTTTACATGATGACTCCAGATAAGGACTTTGCTCAACTTGTTTCTAAAAATATAAATATATATAAACCCGCATATAAAGGAGGTGGTCCTCAAATATTGGGAGTTTTAGAGGTTAAGAAAAAATTTGAAATTAAACAAATATCACAGGTAATAGATTACCTAGGAATGACTGGTGACGCCTCAGATAATATCCCTGGAATTCCTGGCGTTGGTGATAAGACTGCAAAAAAACTTATTCAAGAATTTGGTGGAGTTGAAGGGGTTTATGGTAATATTGAAAAAATATCCGGCAAGCTTAAAGAAAAAGTTTTAAATAATAAAAAACTTTGTCTACTATCAAAAAAACTAGTTACCATAAATGTTAACGTTCCTATAAATTATAATATAGACAAATTTCGCCTAAAAAATTTTAATACTGAAAAATTAAAAATAATTCTTAAAACTCTTGAATTTAATGCTCTTTTATCAAAATTAACTCCTAAGCCATTAGATTCTTTAAATAATGAACAAAAGACAATTTATAATGCTGAAAATAAAATTGATACGCTAAATTTGTTTTCTTCTCATAATGTTTCTTTACCTAAGCTCGAAAAAAAAGTAAAAAACTCTTCATTCTTTAAATCTATTACTGATGTTGATGAATTGACTAAAATTGTCTCTAAAATAAAAATCTCTTGTGTTTTTTCTTTTAAAATTTTTTACAGTAATGAAATTATTGCTGGAATTTCGATTTGTTATAACGGAAATTATTCATATTACGTTCCTTTGAATGCTAAATATGATAAAGCTTCTTCATTAATAGGTTTAATTAAAAGTGTTTTTGAAGATTCAAATGTTCTTAAGGTGGGGCATAACCTTAAACATCAAATTAATATATTAAAGCGTGTTGAAGTTTTTGTAAAAGGACCTTTATTTGACACTATGATTGCTAGCCATTTGATTAATTCTGAATCAAATAATAATTTAAAGATTCTTTCTGAGTCTATTGTAGACTATCAAATTGAAAATATTAACTATGAATATGCTATAATCCAGTTAATTAAAGGGGCTCCAACTAATAGCCAACTTTTAGACTATTCCTGTGAAATGTCTCTTTTACCTTACAAGCTTATGATTCATTTTAAAAAAGAATTAACTGATAATGATTTAAATTATTTATTTTACAAAGTTGAAATGAATTTAATTTATGTCTTGGCAAGTATGGAAAAAACTGGGGTTAAAATTGACGTTGAATACTTAGATGATTTCTCAAAAAAACTTTATAAACTTATTAAAAAATCTGAAAATGAAATTTTTAAATTAGCAAAAGAAAAATTTAATTTGTCTTCTCCAAAACAACTTGGGGTGGTTTTATTTGAAAAAATGAAAATAATTCCTAATGCAAAAAAAACAAAAAGTGGACAATATTCAACATCGGAGATTTCTCTTTCTAAGCTTTCAAAAAACCACCCAATAATAAATTTAATTTTAAACCACCGTTCACTGGAAAAACTAAGGTCTACATATGTTGAGTCTCTTCCTTCACTAATAAATAAAAATACAGGAAAGATTCACACAACCTTCAATCAATCAGTCACTTCTACCGGTCGTCTTTCTTCAACCAAACCTAACTTACAAAATATTCCTATTAAAACCCTTCTTGGTAAAGAGGTGAGGAAATCCTTTATCGCTAGCGATAAAAATAATGTTTTAATTTCTGCAGATTACTCTCAAATTGAACTCAGAATTATTGCTGAAATGAGTGGTGATGACAATATGATTAATGCATTTAGAAAAAATGCTGATATACACACCTCTACTGCAGCAAAAATATTTAATGTACCTATTGAAAGCGTTTCAAAAGAAATGAGATCAAATGCAAAAGTTGTAAATTTTGGCATCATTTATGGGGTTTCTGCTTTTGGTTTAAGTCAACAAACAAATCTATCTAGAAAAGAGGCGGTTGAAATTATAAAAGCCTACTTTCAATCTTTTCCTAAACTTAAAAATTTTATGGAAAATCAAATTTCTTTTGCTGTAAAATATGGATTTGTGAAAACATTATTGAATAGAAGGCGGAATTTAATCAGTATTAATTCTTCAAACTCTTTTGTTAGAAGTCATGCGGAAAGAAATGCTATCAACTCTCCTATTCAAGGTAGCGCTGCTGATATAATTAAGATAGCAATGGTTAATATTTATAAACAAATTTTGTCTAAAAATTTATCTTCTAAATTAATTATTCAGGTTCACGACGAATTAATATTTGATAGCCCAATTGAAGAGGTTTCTATTATTAAAAGTATTATAAAAAAAGAAATGGAGAGCGCAGTAAAAACTAATGTTCCTTTAACTGTTGAAATAGGAGTTGCTAAGAATTGGTTAGGGGCTCATTAAATTTATTTTATTGAAACCTAAATAACCTTGATCTAAATCTGTTAATTTTTTGTACCCCAATTTTTTTAAGATAGATATTGCTATAACTGACCTATAACCTGCTTGGCAATGAATAATATACTGTTTTTTTTTATCTAACATTTTATAATTATCATATATACAACTTAAAGGTAAGTTTTTTGCATCATTAATTTTACTAAAATTATATTCGTCTTTCTCTCTAACATCAATGATACTATTAAAATTATTATTTTTTTTACTTAATAATTCCTTTGCTGATATTTGATTAATTAACGATATTTCTTCTCCACAATTTTGCCATTCTTCTAGACCACCATCTAAAAAACCAACTACATTATCAAATCCTACTCTTGATAATCTAATTAAGGCTTCTTTTTTATTTTCATTATTACAAATTAATAAAATTTTAGTTTTTGGATTTTTTAAAATTTGCCCTACCCATGGGGCAAATCTTCCGTTTAATCCAATAAAAATTGAACCTAAAATATGTCCTTCTATAAAATTTTTTTGATGTCTAACATCTAATACTAATGCTCCACTTTTTTTTTCTTTTTTAAACCTATCAATACTTAAATTAAATGGTTTTTTGGTTATTTCTGATATTTTAGAAATATTATTTGATTTATTAAGTTTTACATTTTTTATAAAATATTTTGGTTGTGCTGAAATATCTTTAGTTACTATTTTTATAAATTCATCTTTAGATATACTTAAATTAAGTGCAAAATTTTTGATTTTTTGATTTTTTAATGTATCAAATGTTTTATTACTTATGTTTTTTCCACATGTTGATCCAGCTCCATGAGCTGGATATATTATTATATCATCATTTAATGGTAAAATTTTATTTTTTATTGAATCATATAACATTGATGCTAACTGTTTTAATGAGAAATTTGAGCTCACAGCTAGATCTGGTCTTCCTACACTGTTAATAAATAATGTGTCACCTGTAAAAATAGAATGTTGTTTATTATTTTTATCAAATAATAAATAACAAGAAGATTCCATTGTATGTCCTGGGGTATGTAATAATTTAATTTTTACACCTCCAAATTTTATCTCATCATTATCATTTAGTTTAACAAAATCAAAGTTTGTTTTTGCATTAGGTCCAAATATTATTTTTGATTTGGTTAATTTTGATAATTCAAGATGACCTGAGACAAAATCAGCATGAAAATGAGTTTCTAAAATATATTTAATTTTTAAATTATTCTTCTTAGCGTAATTTATATATTTAAATGGTTCTCTCAAAGGGTCTATTAAAACAGCCTCATTTCCTGATGATATTATATAAGAAGCTTCAGATAAACAATTTGTGTAGATTTGTTTAATTATCATTATTACATGTTACTTTTTAAAAATAACATTAATTCGCTTTTACCTCTAGGTTTACTAACTATTTTCATGTTTTTATCTAAAATAAAATAAGTTGGTGTTTTATTTATTTTGTAATCCTTACAAACAGGAGAGTCATAATTTTTAAATTGTGATACATTAATCCAGTTAAATTTCTTCTCATTTAATACTTTATTCCATTTTTCTCTATTAACATCTAGAGCTACACCTATTACTTCAAGACCTTTAGTTTTATATTCATTATAAACTGGAACAAATCCTGGTAAATCTCTCATACAATGAGGACAATGTGTTGCCCAAAACATTACAATAGTATAAATATTTTGTTTACAAGTATTTTTTAGATTGATTAATGATCCTAAATTGTTTTTTATTGTAAAATCAGGAGGAATATTACCTATTTGTAAATTTTTAAATAGTTTAGCTTTTTGTTTTAATAAATCATTTATTTGAATTTCCCCACATGCTTCTCCATAAAAGTATTCCTCCATAATATATGTAGCAACATCCTCTAATCCTGAACCATAAAACCCGTCCAATAAATTATATAATGCGAATTCAAAAACTTTTTCATTTGATTTTGCTTTATTCATAATTTCATCAACAGCGTTATAATAACCAGATTCCGTGTGACCACTATGTTTAATTATATAATCTTGAAATCTTTTTGAATAAACTTTTGATCTTATAAATGACTCATTATTGAAATCTAAATCTGAGAAATATTTAAATTTATCACCAGGGAATTTCGGACTAGTAGCTAATTGAGTTTTTGAAAAATAAGTATTAGGATTTTTACTAACTAGAGTAGTTGTAAAGTTAGATAAATCTTTTTCTAACTGAGAAATTTTATTAGACAATTCATTAACCTTAATATCATTTCCTTCTTTTCTAGCTTGACCTCTTTGTCTTTTAAAGTTTTTTATTTGATTTTGAATTACATTATCTTTTGATTTAAACTCTCTTAATGCTAAGTTTTCATTGGAAATTAAAATTTTAACCCCGTCCTCTAATTTTGGTTTATTAAATTCTAGTGATAATTTCTGTTCAACTGAATTTAAGATTATATCAAGAGTATTTTTGTCATTAATTAAACCTATTTTATAATAACCAATAGGGTATTTTTTAAATTTAAAAAAAAATGAGCTTTGAGAATTAACTCTAGTACTATCTATTATGTAAGCGTAATTTCCTTCTGTTCTATATAAATTAACTTGTTTACCTACTTGTCTGGGAATATTAAATTTTCCATAAATTGATTGGGAATAAGTGTTTATGATAAAACTTAAAGTAAAAATAATTATTAATTTTTTTTTCATACGATTTATTAATTTTATTCAAAAATAGTTAAAAAAAAATTTATTTAAATAAAAAGAAATTAATAATTAATAATTAATAAAGATTTAAAAAAGATTATTAAAATTAATTAATTATGTATTATTTAAATGTTAATAAAAAAGATTATTAAAATTAATTAACATTATAAATAACAATTTTATTCATATTATATAAGTATTTAATAAGTTATTAACATGATAAATTATTTTATATTTTTTTATAAATAAATATATAAATTGTTTATAATTTATAAATAAATATTTTGATTAATTATTATTTTTTTTTTGATAATAAATTAAATAAGAATTTAAA
>MDTB01004071.1_pt1 | contig 61566 bp, 50 predicted proteins | sample 811161 | NCBI WGS metagenome assembly MDTB01 (sample SAMN05326650, study PRJNA326480) | marine metagenome | isolation source: seawater | place: Mediterranean Sea | collected 2009
AAAAGCAATTCGCATACTTTGGAATCCATTATTTTGGCCAATAGCCGTTACCTCAACACCATTTGCACTTATTGGTGGTTTTATTGAAATTCACTCAACGTTACATAATAGTATACTCGCTGTTGTGCTCATGTTTTCCGCATGGAAATTACAATCAAGAGCCGGAAAATCTGCTATCCAGATTATCATACCAAACAGAAAAGTCCTTATGCTTGTGGGCGCTATTCTCGGTTTTTTAGCGGGTCTCACGGGGATTGGTGGCGGAATTTTCTTGAGCCCATTACTTATTCTTTTCAGCTGGTGCACAATTCGCGATAGCACGTCTGTTGTCGCAGGTGTGATACTCCTCAACTCAATCGCTGGATTAACAGGGTATTTCCTTGGCGACGGACAATGGCCGATAAGTAGTGGTTGGCTTGTCTTGGCTGCTATTGTCGGAAGTTTTTTGGGTAGCGAATTAGCTCACTCCAGAGCTTCTTCATCAATGCTCCACAGGCTCCTCGCGCTCGTTCTAATGGTTGCCTCCATAAAACTTTTAGTTGGAGTAGTCTGAGAAGTCCTAACTATACTTATGCCTCAAGGAAACAAATTAACGTCCACCTATATTGTCCACAAGAAAGCTGACCGAGACATGGTTTCTTAGATGTTTCCTATTTCGTAAAGGAACTGGCGGGTGTCCCTATGAAGCAATTCAGGATGTATGGGAATTCATCCGTAACATAATAGCCATACTGGCCCTTATATGTCATGCCGTTACACTTATCAAGATCGCCCGCATCCGTCCATTCCCAGTCGGCCTCATAAATACCAGTGTGACTCCCACCCGGATTTGTATCGGTTCTAATTCCTCGGGAATTCGATTTCAACGTGTATCCAGATACAACTTTGCGGTAAGCCCCAGTTGCTTCGTCGTAGATGTAGGGACCATAAATAGGAAAGCTATCTGCGGCAAATCCAATCACAGGGGATCCATCTCCCGACGGAGAATCATCAAATAATGTCTTTGGATTACCATGATAATGATAAGTGCCATCAGGCTGCACATGGGCATTGTGGAGGTCCGCCCCGAACTTAGTTGAGTACTCTAAAGGATTAAGTTTCCAAGCAGCATTTGCACACTGCCCATTCTCTGTATTTCCGTCCCCATCGGTACGATTTGCATCAGGCTGATAGCAACCATTACTTTGCAGATCAAACACCACGCCCCCCAAAGTAATACCATCGTAGCGGCGTTGTCCCAGAGCTGTTGTCTGATTCGCAAAGGAGGGGCTCCGATCAATTGAGAATGTCCTTGACTGCTTACTTGCATTCGTTGCAAACCTCGCGGTTGAATCATTGAAGTCATGGTTGGGTATATTGTTACTCGCTATAAAGCAACTAGTTTCATCTGATGTAATTTCAACATTACCCTCAAAGTCAAGCACCCGTTTAATATCCCTCACACCAGAGCGATAATTGTTTACATAATCAGCGCAATCAGCACTCCGCTTACTGAAAACCGCATCTGTGATATTAATTGCAGAATCTGCTGAGTGACCCCCATTATTGACGCTACCTCTTATCAAGTTTCCCTCCAAAAGTAACCTGCTTACGATTTGAGAGTATTGGTCCGACGACCGCTCAAGCGCTGACCGCTCATAAGGATCATCGAGAAGGTCATAAAGACGCTGGTTTCCGTTTGCGTTTACGATTAATTTGTATCGATCATCTCTAATGGTCCAGCGTAATACACCATTTCTTTCAAAATCAACGTAGTTGTAATCCCTTTCGCCCACATTCTCATTATTTAGTAAGCTTGAAAAACTTATACTATCTAAAATTTTTGTTTTATCGTTTCCTGCTAACTCTGACACCGTGGCAAAAATATCTGTAACATTGATTAGAGAACCATCCCGACTGTCTTTTCTTAGTATGCTTGCACCAGAAACAATCATAGGCACTCTAATGCCACCCTCTGAGACACTAGATTTACCGTTCGCGAAAACTGCTGGGTCAATTACATTGTTGGGAGTACCATTATCACCAACATAAAGGATAATTGTATTTTCAAGAGTTGACCTCCCGATGGAATCCACGAGGCGCCCGATCTCTGAATCCATGGCTTCGATCGAAGCGAGGTAGTAAGGCCTCGAATTCGCTGTAATATCACTCTCTTCCCCACTCAATTCTCGATTATGCAAAGTGGAGGGCGGCAGATGGTAAGGATCATGCGGTGCAGTGTATGCGAGCCAAAGGAACCATGGTTTTTCCTGACCGTCGATCCACTCAATCGCTAAGTCGGTCAACTTTGTCGTGTTATAAATTTCACTTATAGTGGTTGTCCCATTTATCGTCAAATCCCACTGGAAGTAATTACTAATCGCTCGTCTCAAGCTACCAGCAAAATACTCGACACCCATCAGTAGAGGATGATCATTGGAGGCATTACCTCCCCCTAAACCCCATTTTCCAATAATTGCCGAACCGTAATTACTAGAATTTTCAGCCTCAGATAGATACCTATGTATAGTGATTTCATCATCAGCTATGACATCGTCATTACTGGTCACACCTGAGTTAATCCCGTATTTCCCGGTAATTATTGCGGCCCTTGTTGTGGTGCAAGCAGGAGTTGCCCATACATTATCAAAGATAATACCTTCAGCTGCTAATTGATTCAGCCTTGGTGTTACCGGAAGATCTGAGCTAGAACTGTACTGCGCTGACGCATCAGTACCCTGATCGTCTGAAATAATAAGTAGGATATTGGGTTGCGATGAAGTGCTGGAATCATCCTCTGAAAAGTGATTTGAGCTATCATTCCTTATTCCCCACTGAGCGGGGGATCCACCTTGTATATCAGTAAGGATCTTAAAATAACTTTCGTCTAAGATTGAACTTCCCGCGGGCGGATTCCAGCTACCATTAACATCGCCCATGAGCACTCCTACCAAATTGCGTGTGGTTACAGCTGGGTACTCAAAAACAATTCCACCACGATCCCAGCGCACATCTGACTGCGTTGTGGTAAAAGACCTCGCCGACTCATTCCAGAAATCAAAGTCTTCCGATACGAATACCCAGCGCCTCAGCGGTGCCGTATCAAGATTAACAGCCATCTTTAAGATCGCGAGCGCGTCCGAGGAAGTGACTCTACCATCACTATTTATATCTGCCGCAATATATTGGTAGGGTGATACCGGTATACTTTCTAGTGAGCCAGAACCATCGGGATCCGGGTTGGGATTGATCCCGACCGCTATCTTTAATGCGGCTAATGCATCGGCTGAGCTGATAACACTTCCGGATTCCCTGTCAGTAATTATTCTTGAGGCTGTAAGACGATTAGCGCCTCCGTATTTTGATTCAAATAAAAAATCTCCCTGCTCATCGGATAAAGCCGTTACCGATTCCCCTCCACCGTAATCCTCTCCGATCGGCTCGAGCTCATAGATCACCGACTCGAGTAACGAATGACTGGCCCAGTGATAACTAGAGCCCGAAACGCCTGGGGGACATCCTGCACAATCCAGCGGATCAAGAGGATTTGTGCCGTCGTCTGCCTCTTGAAGATCGCTAACATTGTCATTATCGTCATCAGGATCCTCATTATTCCCAACACCATCATTATCGGTATCAACGCTTTCAGAGTCGTCAAAAGGGAGGAAATCAGAATTATCTCCGATACCATCATAGTCAGAATCTAGAGCTTCAGTTGCATTATTAGGAAAGACGTCCAAATTGTCTCCAACACCATCCTGATCACTATCAAGCCACTCTGACGCATCCAATGGGAACTCATCCTCCAGCCCCTGATAACTATCCCCATCTGGATCAATCATCAAAGCAGGAGCAATCAAACCATCCGAATAGTCACTCCCCCAGCACTTCAGCCCATCGTCATCCACCACACAGGTATTATAAAATCCAGCGGAAACATAACTTGGATTATTTAGCTCAAGTGCTGAAGATTGGCCATACTGGTCATCCCCCCAACACACGACGCCAGTCTCATCAATTGCGCAACTGTGGTCGTATCCCGCAGAGACTTGCGTTGGTCCGCTGAGTTGTGGGACTGAAGTTTGTCCAAATTGGGAGTCTCCCCAGCATTTCACCATCCCTGAATCTATGGCACAAGTGTGGTTGAAACCCGAGTCTACATATGTGGGGGCAACAAGCATAGGCACGGATGCCTGACCATACTGATCATCTCCCCAACAATCGATACCGGCAGCACTCAAAGCACACGTATGATCAAAACCAGCACTGACCTGCGATGGCTCGCTCAAAGGAGGCGAGCTCGCCTGGCCACTTTCATTAAAACCCCAACAGACAACGCCAGTTTTATCTATAGCGCAGGAATGATCTCCACCCGCCGAAATAGATTCCACTCGGTCAAGATTAGGAACGGTGCTCTGACCAAACTCATCATAACCCCAGCAGACAGCTCCAGTATCCGTAATTGCACACGTATGTTCAAATCCATTAGATACTGCTTTGGGTTTTTCTAGTGGGGGAATACTGGATTGACCACTATCATCATTACCCCAACAAATTATTGTCGACGGGTACGACGCACATGAATGCTCAAAACCCAGAGAAACTGTCTGAGGGTTTTCCATCGTTGGTATAGAAGAGCTACCTACATCATCTACATCACCCCAACAAACGACTCCAATTAAGTCCAAAGCACAACTGTAGTCAAATCCTGCTTCAACCTGAACAGGATTGACTAATTCTGGAGCAGTCGACTGACCGAACGTATCGTTACCCCAGCAAACAACGCCAGTATCATCTATCGCACATGAATGATCAAAACCGGTAGCGACCTGCAAGGGGCTCAACAGCGACGGAGGTGTCGATTGTCCATATTGATCGTCACCCCAGCACTTGACACCGGACTCATCAATTGCGCAAGAATGGTTAAATCCAGAGGCAATTCGTGAAGGCGCAATTAAGAGAGGTGGATCAGTTTGTCCATAACCATTATAACCCCAACAAACAACTCCAGTACCATCAATTGCACACGTGTGATCAAAACCTGCCGATACAGCAATCGGCGAAGTAAGCGATGTAGGGGGCCGCGATTGTCCGTATTCATTGTATCCCCAACATCGAATACGGTTTTGTGTCAAAGCACACGAATGATCAAAACCAGCACTTATTCCAACGATGTTACCGATATTGCTTGGAACATCCCTCTGGCCATATTCATTATACCCCCAACAAATTGCCCCATTTTGGTCAATTGCACAGCTGTGCCCTCCACCTGCAGAAATTTGCTTCACTTCAATGAGGCTGGGCACTGCCGCCTGTCCGTACTGATTGAGCCCCCAACACACCGCTCCCTCATCATCGAGCGCACATGTATGATAGGTCCCCGCACTAATCTGGTAATCAGCAACAAAGGGGTCACGCCCATTTTCCTGTTCCCACCTATCGGGAAGACCGTCAAAATCTCTGTCGGCACCAAATACCAAAGCTGAGATCATGAAATAAGTACAGAGTAGAAATCTCAAACTACACCTTATCTATGCAGATTTAATTTAACAATAAGTGCGCGTCATCAGCCAACTGAAAGGCATCGAGTCTAGATGTATAAATTGATGATTCACAACTTATTTTTGAGAGAAGTATAGCGTTGATCCCAGAGACATGGAAAAAGTTTAAAACTAAAAGCTCCAACCAATGCCGATTTTTGACACTCCATAATCGTAATCATAAAACGATATGCTGGAAGAATTTTTGATTTTCGAATACATGACAAACAAATCAAAATCTCCTCTTGGTTGCCAAATGGATGAGATCGAGACAGAACTCTGCCTATCCAAGCGTTCTACTTCATAAGAGATCGAGTTCGTGCCTCCGCCAAGGTATTCGCGCTCAGAGCACTCAACATCAATGGATAGTCCGATTTTCCGAGTGATTTGATAGCTGACATCAAAAGCTATTGCGTGTCGTGCACGTGATTCGTCTGAAAACACAGCCAGCTCAACACCGCTATTCTGCTCATCCTGGTGAGTTCTTTTAAGCTCACCATAGGAATAAGTGAAAAAATAGGCATCATTTTCTGTAATATTTGAGGAATAACTTAACGCCCACATTGCTTCAGTTCCACTGGCATAAGTGTATCGGTCGGAAAGAGGTTCATTATAGCCCTTTTCGAAAACGATGCCCAAGTATCCGCCAACCACAGGAATATCATAATTTAATTTGACAGACGTTGTCGCTAGATAGCCATTCCCTCCGAGGTAAGACTCCTCTCTGCCGATGCGCCATCGGAGAATACCGCCACCCAAAGCAGCTTCGCTACCTCCGCGAAGCATATACACCGAAAAATCTTGTGAATATTCCAGTTCATACCTTCGCTTGAAAGCTGAAAATTCTGTTTCCCAGGACCGATTATTCGCAAGTTGCCTCTCCCAAGAGAGCACCACCGATAGCTCTTGGAGATTGTCAACAATGCCTGTAGCAATCTCATCATCCAAGCCCGCGACATCATCACTTATACCCCGTGAAAGAGAGACAAATCCTTTGAAGGTGTTATTGGGGATAACCTCATCCAGCTCGCTTATTCTAAGCCTGGCATATTCCGCAAAATCGGGGTCTCCACTGTGATAAATCGCTTTGAGCAAATCAACTGCATCTGGCATATTACCCAATTCAACCTCGATATTTGCTAAAGCATAGAGCACACGGGCTGAGTTGAGCTCCTCTGTAACCATTGAGACCAGAATCGATTTGGCGCTGGCATACTCACCTAGTTGATAAAGGCTCAAAGCATAATTGAATTTTAACTCATCAGAGCGATTGCCCATTTCATACTGATCCTGAAAGTAATTACGAGCCTCAGAGAAAAGCTCTAACCTATAAAGCCGTACACCCTCTTCATTCCCCGATGCGTCAACACCAAGACTGGGAGTAAGGAGCAAAAAGCAAAATATAGGGTACTTCATTATCAGCAAACGAAAAAACGCGAAGCTAGCTCCGCGTTTCACTTTCGAACCTTCAATTGATCCTTTTTAACCTTCGACTTTGTCGTCTCGTAAATCTTTCAATATGTCTTTAACCTTTGGTTCCTTTACAGGGCGCTCCATCCTTTTCTCGCGCCTTTTCTCTCTTACAGCGGCCTTCATATCGTCAATCTGCTGTCGCAAATCACTATTTTCTTCAAGATATCTCTTGTGGTCCGCCCTCATTTCAGACCTCCTCGCCCTCATTTGATCTTTTATCTGACGGGCGATGTCCTTGTCCCCAGCTTTGCGAGCGTCATGAAGCTGTCGCCGAAGGTCAGCGCTCTCCTCCCGACTAGCATCAATCTCCTCCTGTGTTAGAGCACCATTCTCAACCATATGGTCAACAATCAAACGTATAGGAACCTTAACTCGCCTTTTCAGCTTGCCATCTTTCGGGCCCATCACATCCATCTTTACCTTTTCTAGCGGTCCCTGCGCATAAACCAAAGGGCAAACAAGAAGTGCTGCCAGCGTTATCGATAATAATTTATTCATTTTAATTTCCTCTTAAACGTATAGTTGTTGGTTGGCAAATGTATTTAGACTCGTGGGGATTCAAAAAACTGTTTTCTATTAAGAGACAACGTGAATGGCTTAAGAGTATCTCCGTGAGAGATAATAGCATCAAAGGTGAGTATATCATTTTCAGCATTCTCCTTAGAAATTTTCAGAGGTAATACAAATTTGTTTGCCCCCTCTATGATATCGGTATCTATTACAACCGAGTCATTAAGATTCTCTCCCACGTAGAGCACCCCTTCAGGAAAGTCAAATGCAATGGTAGCCTCCTCTAGATGCGATGGAGAATCAATTACAACAGTCACCTCAAACACACTTGACTTCCAAGCACGTTGATCCTGCCCTGAAACGCTGAGTATAAAAAAAGCACCTGAAAAACATATTCCAAATATAAATGCAGCTGCAACCGCACTCTGATCTCGAAAAAATGCTGCGAGGCTAACGCCCTGTCGACCCTCAAACACATTATTGGCTTCGGCTAAAAGATGTGTTAAGTCCGCAAGTCCCTCTGAATCACTCGCCAAGCGTTTTATACCAGACACATAATGCCTGTGAAGAACAAGTTCTTTACGGCACTCGTCACAATCATTTTCGCCCACAATTTTTTCGAAAAACGTCTCCGATCCAGAAATATCACGATCCAGTTCCTCTTTAAAATCCTGAAAATTCATATCAACGTCACCTCATATACAAAACGGGTCTTATATTAAAAAGGTTGCATACTTAATTTTTCTTTTATGACTTTTCGCCCGCGTGAAAGGTGCGATTTTACGGTGCCCTCCGGAATCTCCAGTATTCCTGAGATCTCCGTTATGGTATATCCCTCGATATCGAACAAGGTAACGGCTGTGCGTTGAACTGGCGTCAAAAGCCCGATAAATATTCGTATTTGCCCCGCAAAAAAAGCGGTTTCAGTTGAATCCTCTTGCGTCTTCAAAGATTCTAAAAGACCTTCCGATAAAACCTCATATCGGTTATAGCGTCTGTAATTATCTACGAACCGATGATAAAGGCAACGCATCATCCAAGGTTTAACGGGATCGAGACTCATAAACTTGTCCTGATGCTCAAGGACATAAACCAAGGTATCTTGCACTAAGTCCTCAGCAGCGCTTTTTTGGCCTGATAATCTGAAAGCATAACGATACAAACTTTGCAGGTGGGGCCTAATAAGCGCATGCATCGCAGACTTCTTCGATCCAACAGGTGAAATATTGTTCATCAGCGCATTATCTTTATTCTTCAGACTTTGCTTTCATGAGATTGGGCGGTATATTCATTACAGAACCTCTCGATGGAGTGCCCATCCGTTGCCCCTCATGCAAGGGTACCAGAGGTCCGGTTTTTTGAAGGGCATTAGTTGCTAAATTCGGACATTCACCATTTGCAACATAATAAAGGGCTGCCGCGAGCATATTTTCATCACGACTACCCAACGGTTTTCCAAGAAAATCGTCCACCAAACATCCCGTTATCTCTGACCCACCAGAATCAACACCCAAAGTTGGTATAAACCCATCGCTATAGTCGCCGAACCCGGTCTCGTTAGCCGCCTTCATCTGAATTGTGTAGTAAGTGGTACCACAATTGTCTGTGTAATAACCACCATAAGGCTTCCCACACGTGCCACCACCTATCAAAACAACTTCTACTCCAATACCCCTCAGACCATTGATAATCAGCTCGCTTGCAGAGCAGGTATTCCTGTCCGCAAGAATGAATACTCGTGACAAATTAAGCGATGGCAATGGTCGATTTAATGGCAGTCCCGTAACTGCAGTATTACCATAAGTGTACGCTAAAAAGTTCCGGCCGCTTATTAAGCCACCCGTTACCGGGTCGAATATAGTATGCTTTTTGTTAAAGGTATACCTCAAGAACACTCTTCCCAAGCTCGATTCACCCGCAATCATGTATCCTACCTGACTCGCTACATAGCTCAAACCTCCCCTGTTATATCTCAAATCCAGGACCAGCTCATCAATATTTTGCGCCATGAACCATGAAAAATCCTCTACCAGTTCCCCCTCTGAGTGGACTGAATGGTCGTTAAATAATAAATATCCCACTTGGTTAAATTGAGTATCGAGTGACTTCTGTATATTGAAGAATGTCCTCCGCATGACATGGTCTTGGGGAATCTCTTCGCCCTGCATTGATATACTCCTAGTGCCACTAGACCCCCAACTTCTCACTAAAAAGTTATTAATTGTCCCAAGAGAAGTTGGATTTAAACCCGCAAGGATAACGGATTGATCACCACCAGCAACCATCTCTCCGTTAACGGATAAAATTTCTGTCCCCCTGTCTATGGAATAGCGAGATGCTACGGTTCCAGGTTGGTTGAAAATTACAAAAATACGGCGGGTTTGTGGCGGATTAAAAAACATAAGCTCCATTCCGTAGCCATATGTCGGCTCTCCTGCAACCTGAGCTAAATACTGCTCTGTTGGAATTGAGTGGTGGTACCCTGGCGGATCCTTGAACTTACCTGCAGGCGTCAGACCATCAGTCTTCATTAAATTAAAATACTCGATGTTATTGTCTACGCTACTTGGATCTATATCTGGAAGCTCGTCATACCAGAGGTAGGTGTCGTTAGACCAAGAGCGTATCCAATTATTTTCGTCTGACATCGTACCTAACAAGTCACTTGGTCTCGGGCTCTCGCATATTTGAGCAAGATTTTGATGCTCCTCAAAGACTCCCGGCTCCCAAAGCCCCGTTAGGATTGATACCTCTGTCTCTGGATCCGTCATACCCCATTGGGTAACAGAAGAACTTTGTCTCTGCGACAAAGAGAGAAAATAGTCGCTCGAGAGGCTACTTAATCCGGATAAGTTTGCCGAGCCGTTTACATCACCGACCAACACACCAACGAGGTTTATAATGTTGTTATCTGGGTAATTGAACCTAATGACCTCATCGCTCCAGACCACGTCCGTGGCCTTGGTGACAAAACCCCCGTCACCAGAATTCGAAGACGCATCCCAGAAATCAAACCTCTCATCAATGAAAATCCACCTGGCTGGATGGCTCGTTCCAAGGTTGACCGCCATTTTGAGAATTGCTAACGCATCAGCAGAAGTCACCCGGCCATCCTTATTTACATCAGCTGCAATATACTGATATGGAGATACCGGCAAAGGACTCAACGGCCCTTCAGAATCAGGATCAGGGTTTGGATTTATACCCACCGCAATTTTGAGTGCCGCTAATGCATCCGCGGATGTGACAAAATCCTCATGGTCTGCAATCTCCGAAGGTTTTACCGCTAGTAACTCGTTGAGGCCAAGAAATTTTCTTTCAAAACTAAAATTGCCAAGCTCGTCAGAGGAAATCTTCTCCCTTTTTTGATTACTTTGATTATCGCTCACTGCATTAAGAGTTAGCTCCACTGACTGCATTAACGTATGACTTTTCCAGTCATAAATATGACCCGATACTGGATCTGGGCATGAAACACAATCAAGTGAATCAAGAGGGTTTGTGCCATCTAGCATCTCTTGAAGATCACTCACCCCATCGCTATCGTCGTCGTCGTCCTTTGTGTCACCTATCCCATCAAGATCTGTATCCATCACCTCGGCAACATCGGTTGGCATTTCATCAATATTATCTTCAACCCCATCACCATCGCTGTCAGCCAGCTGGAAATCGGTTCCAATAACCAACTCATCAAAATCGGAAATTGTATCTCCATCAGTGTCTAGTTCTGTTGGTGCATTGATTGGCCTGACGACCTGTGAAGTGTTATTGTCGCTATCAGTTACCGAATAAAGCTGTTCATAATTATGACTATTGTTCCCTCCTGCCACGGCCCTTAAACTTTTCATGATGGATCCGCTGATATCACCATCTTCTTTATCAAAAGCCGATACTCCAAGCGACAGCAGCTCATCAACACTCTCCACGGTTAAGGTACCGCTCCCATTTATTTGAATATGTGGCGAAAATCCATTAGAGATCGCTGCAACTTGATTAGCAGTGACCTTGATAGAGCTAACCGAATCTGCTCCTCTGAGGAAATCCTTCCGTTCGACACCACATGGAGTCGAATATGGTCCGCATGCAATATTTGGAGATGAGAAAAACCCTACCCGTGATGCACCGCCAAATGCAGACCGATAACCCATGATTGTCACAAAATCATTATCAACTCCGTACCCATGAGACCATCGAAATGTGCCTCCAGGTGTGTCATCATATTGACGCCTAGCGTGCACAAGACCCAGTGTATGCCCAATCTCATGGGCGAGTATCAGCGATGATCCGTCCAGACTAATCGCCGCCTTATTGGAGCGGTTTTGAAACGCATTTTGGTAATCTATGATCCCATCATTACGAGCTCCCAAAAGAGTAGCAAGACCACCCGTGCCTAACGATGAGTAGGAACTGGCATGAACTATGATATCCGGTTTTCGTGAGAACAAATCATCAAGCCCTGAAAAAATTCCATCGCGGGTTTCAAGAGCTTGCATAACATCAGCCGCACTCATCTCTGAATCATCTCCTAAATAATATTCTCCGATATTTTTTAATCTGACATTGAGATCGGAATCTGCTAGGGAGATGTTTGCGACAGATAGTATCTGTGCAAGTCTGGGGCCTACTTCGCCACCGATACTTGCAATGCGAGCCGAATCTCCATAAGTGAAGGCAATTTCAATAATAATTTCATTATGTTGCTCCGCATGTTGAGAAGACATATCCTTAAGTTTTTCATTGAAATCAGACAATCCATCCCCATCAGTATCAGTAACGGTATCAATGTTTTGTAGCGATAAAGTGAAGTTTGGTAGCTCGGTCTCGTCTAACCGAGAATGGAGATAACGCACTAAAATGTCTTCATCCCTTTTAATCCATATCACAACATCACGAAATTCCGGACTATCTTGAAAATGGCTATTTAGTGGATTTGTTAAATTACCGACAGCTGTAAGACTTGTCGCACCATCATCATCATAATCAACAATTGTAACTATAGAACCTTTTCTTATAAAACTCCCTGCACCGTTTGTCACTGACACCATGACTTCTAATTTATCAGAGACATTTCTTAAATCTAAGTTGACGAGTTTACCTACCGAAATGCTGAAGCCGGCTTCGGTAAACGAGGCCTGTAACGGGGTATCGAAGACCACTTTGTTTCTTGTCTGGCTAAAAACACCGAATCGGTTACCGAATGACTGGGGAGTGCCATTCATTGCGATCCGGTCGATATTTACATCTCCAGAAAAAAGTGCGATCGAGAAATATTGATCCTCATATGAGTTAGAAATTGCGTAAATAGGGACTGATACGCTCACCTCTTGCACGTCACCACTGTAAGCGATTGATGGGACCTTTGCTTCTCCAACGATATAATAAGGACCCACGCCTCCTATGTGATTACTCACCCTAAACTTAATGTTTAGCTCTCCGCTCTGATCGATTTCTTTATCGAAGATGAGGCCAAAGGACAGATCTGCCTTGGTTTGATTAACACGCTCTAACACGCAAGGACACAGGATAGATACTGGTGCTGTACTCCCTAAAACTACCGCAGGGCTGAGCAATATTGTGCCGCCTAATAACAGTCTGATAAAAAACCGCAAGAAAATTTCCACCTTTAACATCTATTCCACAACCTCAAATGTTTTTATGGAGGCAGGATACTCGCCAGGACGCTCGCTTGGGTAATCGATGTCATTTCCCCATGTGACTGATTTGACTTCAGTGACTATTCCATCAAAGTCGTCATTAGAGAACTCATAGACCCCTTCGACTGTTTTTAAGAATATATCGACAGAATCATCTGTGACGGTCACCACTCCTTTGCCCGATTCTTTTATTGAAACATAGAATTGAGAAAAGCTTTCTTTTCTCTCAACGAATTCTACTAAACCTACAAGTCGCCGCACCTGGCTCCCAGAGATACCTGATATCGTGAAAGTAGACCCGACTGAGAGACTGGTAAAATCAGAGCGTTTTCTGATAACCTTGGTCTCTTCAAAATTTTGAAGCTGTGTCTCCACTGGAGAGAGACTAAGATTTTTAGGTGTCATTAAGGGAGCTGAAATGCCCTGAAGGCCAGCCACACTAGCTGAGGGTACATTCCGAAAATAAAAGAATGACCCCAAAGGAGCTATAGCCAACAACAATAACGGTAGAAGATATATTGATCGCATACATCACCGAACGGCAAGAGACAGATTATTTTAAGTTAGCGTGTTGTAGGTTCTTTATGACTAACTACGGGATTCTCACAAATATTTTATTCTCATATCGATTTGTTAACGTTTTAAAATAACCATCGTCCATTCGGCCTGCTATCCTCTAGATGGTGCTCCAGCTCAAGCATGAATTCCTCCACAAGATCTTTGGCGGTACCATGAGGTAAATGCTGGTCAATATACGCTAGCCTACGCCATACCTCCTCCAAAGTTTCATTTTTATTCTTCACCTCAAACGGAAGCTCTCCCGAAACCTGCTTGATCTCCCTCCCGTGCTCATCTATCAACATGCGTGCCATACTAGTGATTCACTCCACAAGTTAGTGTGAATTTAAAAGGAAACATCCTTGTACGCGTATTTCTAAATTAACGACGTAACGGCACCTCAATGATAGTCTTTTTTGAAATAAATACCACGAAATCCGATACTCATTGGTGTCCTTAAAAAAGGATACACAAAAATTCTGGTAACATTATGCAAAAGAATTTCAATGTCTAATACGTAAAGATCAATGAACCTAGTTGAATGATTCCATGGAAAGATATCTCAGACACTCTTTAATCGATTGGTTCCCTCAGAAAAAAGTGGAAAATTGTCGGATTGCAATCGTTGGATGCGGCGCAATTGGCAATGAGGTGGCGAAAAATCTCGCTCTTCTTGGAATTGGTAAAATTGACCTGTATGACTTCGATAGCATAGAAATCCACAACCTTACCAAAAGTGTCCTATTCCGAGAAGAAGATGTCGGAAGCATGAAGGTAGAAATTGCCGCAGTGCGCCTGAAAGAGTTAAATCCAGATATCTCTGTTACGGCTCACCAAGGTGATTTCTGGGACACTCTCTCGTTACTCAAAATGAGTATTTACTCAAGTATTATTGGATGTGTTGATAATTTTGAAGCTCGCGTAAGACTCAATTTTATGTGTCGAGTTACTTGCACCAATTTTATCGATACAGGTATTGATAGCAAGTTCGGACAGGTATCAATTTTCCCATACAGACACAATACATCTGCAAGCTGTTATGAGTGTAGTATACCTTACTCAGTGTATGCGCGCATGCAAGAGCGGTACTCCTGTGGCTGGCTTAGAAATTTAGCCTTCATTGAAAAAAAAATACCGACTACCGTCATCACCGCCAGTCTTTCCGGATCTCTCGCAGCATCAAAAGCCCTCCAACTTATCGTTGATGAAAAGCCTACAAACTCCTTACGCTTGTTTGCAAACTCGTTTACCGGTGAAACTGTGATAAGTGAGATTGAGAAAAATAACCAATGTCCTTGTTGCTCTAGCCTAATGAAAACAATCTCAATTACATCCAAAAATCCCTTGATCGACAGTGTAGTATCAAACTTTACTTACAAAAACCAGATCATCTCGACAAGTGAACCGATCCTAATCTCAATGCGATGTGTACAATGTGATCCCGAGGATTATGCCAAAATAATCTTTGAGAGAGCAGAGAAATATGATTCTAGCCATACAATATGTCCGAAGTGCTCGTGCGAAAGTATTGCCCTTGATATACGTGATCGATTTTCAATATCTGAGCTTAAAGAACATTTCTCCGGAAGAAATTTTCCAGTAAAATTTATTAGGAGAGATTCTGTTGATTCAACTACGATAATAGAAATGGAGTAATTGATATGTCGGAAATAAGTATTACTATCCAGACGGCCGACCACACAAAAAAAGCTGAGGTCTCCCTCGGAGTCAACAGCACTGGTGAAGATGTGCTCCAAGCGGCGATTAGCAACTGGTCACTGCCTAATGACACAGACTACAGTCTTGTTAACGTAATTTCTGGGAAGACAATAAAGTCAAATTCAAGCCTGAGAGCGAGTTTCATTAGAGACGGTGATGTATTAGAGGTGCAACCGGTTCTGGTGGCGGGTTAATTTGTGGGTGCATCTACCGACCGGTTGGCAGAGGACATTAGCAGATTAGAGGCGTTGTCTCGGGGTCTATACCCTAGGCTCAAAATTGTCTCTAAAACTGGGTCACTTAGCGAAGACATAATGCTTACTGGATTCTGTGCGATTAAATTACAACTTTTCTATCCGACAGCACCTTCAACCCAATATCCCAAAAAGATCCAAGAACGAACTGACATAATTATCAAGCTACTGTCCCGATATCCATACGTTGAACCTTCAGCTGAAATTACAACACCAATTTATCATCCAAATGTATATGCACCTGGCAAAGTCTGCCTGGGAACAAGGTGGTTCCCATCCCAACATCTTGATCAGGTTGTAAAGCGAATAATTCAGATAATTACTTATGACGAGAGCATATTAAACGAATCATCAGTTGCAAATAGGCACGCGCTAAATTGGTATAAACGAGCAATTAAAAATTACCCTAACTTTTTTCCGACGGATAGACAACTCTTTAAAGAAGAGAGCTCTACCAAAATTTCTTGGATTGATCTCGATAGCGATTTAGTTCAGCAAAATCAGTCGGATTCTTCAACATGAAGTGGACCTCAATTGAGTCTAAGATAATAACAATAAAACTAGAGGTTGCTACCAAAACTTGGTCTACAACAGAAATTGAGTCTCTCATAAATGATGCAAGACAAGCTCCAATTATTCTTTATCCAGACGCCATCCGTAAGAAGATCATGGAACATGTTCAACATCAGAATGTTGAACTAGGAGGACTCTTAATTGGCAGTATTGTTTGTAGTGAAGACTCACCAAATGGCTTGATCGCGATCGCGATAAGAGATGCAATACCCAGTATTGATTGCGAATCATCCGCTGTATCGCTAACTATGAGTCCAAAAGTTTGGCAGTCGGCGAACTCTGAGTTGGGTGCTCAGAAGTTAGTGATCGGCTGGTATCATAGCCATCCGAATTTAGGGGCATTTTTTAGCTGCGTAGATAAAAAAACGCAAAAAGACTTTTTTAATAAAGAATATAACCTGGCCCTAGTGGTAGATCCGCTAAAAGAGGAAGAAAAATGGTTTATTGGCGCCGACGCAGCTGAAATTGAGGCCAACCGAATAAGATGTGACGATCTCGGATTAAACATGGAGTAAGTGTAGTCCTATATTTTTCTAGAGGATCACGCATTATTTTTATGATCGCATAAACAACTTTAGAACAATGTAGCAAGACCTCAGTAGAATATACGTCAACCCTTTAGATTTTAAATACCGTCTTGCAAGATTCCCAAAATATTAGATTTTTCTATTACATGTTACTTTCTCGAGTCGTTTTTTTGTGGAAGCATATTGTATTTGATGATTATTTATGATGACATGAACAGTTACGCTTCAATTCCGTTACTTTAAACATAGGTCATATGTGAACTTATTATTTTTTAAGCATTAATGAATTGATAAGAGTATTCCGAGAACGCTTAAGAATTATCTTTGAAAATAAAAGTTCGAAGATGTTGGGTCTTGTAGGACTTAACTGTCCCCGTGGTGTCAAGGAAAATTCTGCTTAAAAATGTATATCGAGAAACAGCTTAATGCAGATTAAATCACAACTTAAATAAAATAGGTTCAAAGCAGTTTTTTGGAAGGAAATTTACCTTGCTGAAGGTGCAGTAACCTTCCTGAACCTTTTAATGTGGTACAGAGACCTACCTAAAAAGTGTTCCATTTAAGGGGGGTAGCGTTTTCGCAAGGAGGCGATTGCACCACAAAATCAGTGCAAACCATTGATTTATATAGAAAAGTAGTGCTTGGAGCGGGAAACCGGGTTCGAACCGGCGACCTGTACCTTGGCAAGGTACCGCTCTACCAACTGAGCTATTCCCGCAAACACCTTATCCAGCTAAAGCAACTGTTCAAAGCCTCAGGTGCCACACTTCCAAAGCACGAATATAAACTTTTTGTAAGATTCATTTGAGGATTTGCTTTCGCATTGAACTTCAATAGCTATCCTTCCGACACATTTTAACGCATTTTAAAACTTTTTTAACAAAAAGGCACCGCATCTGTACAGATTTATCGTAATCAAAAAAGCTGTAGTTTGTGCCTTATATCAAACGGCTTGCGGCTAAGTTACTTTTTCTTTCCCCAAGTGACAGGCTTCATAAACTCTTCTTTGGAGAGAAGTCCATCACCATTCAAATCACGCTTTTTCATTCGAGATTCTAATTGTGATTCAGGAGTCCATTCTGGGTTCTTCTCCCACGGGGGGGTACCCTGTTGAGAACGGATCATTCCTAGGAACTCAGAACTCTCCAAATACCCGTCACCATTTTTGTCCCAAGAGGAAAAATAGTCACCCCTCTTTTTCACTCTTTCTGACTTATCAGTCTTCATATCTTTTTTATGGCCATCCGAAAAGAGACCGCCGCTAAAAAATAAAGCGAATACCAACATAGCGACTATCGCCAGGAATTTTCTGTAAAACATGTAAATACTCTCCTGAAAAACTCATCCGAACCACTATTATAGATTTTTTTGCCTACATATGGTTAACATTTACGTGAGAAAAGCCTTCCTCTCGAGAAATAATGCTCTTTTCTCTGACCACAATGATGCAATGTGTAGATTTCTTTTAATCTTTTCTTAACTCCGACCTTCGCTGAAATATGCGATTATGCTAGTTATTATTCAAATATGAAGTGATCTTGAGATCTATAGTTTTGCATTACGCCACCAAAAGGAAAACCGGTTGTGTTAGTTCTAGCTGTCATGAAAATTTCCTCGGCAGTAGATACTAATGTAGGATTTTTTTCAGCAACATTGTTTGATTCAGAAGGATCGTTGGCTAAATCAAAGAGCTCTACTTGACTGTTTATGCCATAACGTACTGCTTTCCATTTTCCTATCCTCGTAGCCTGGCGAAAACCACCATCCGGTAATTCTTGAAACCAACCGCTCAATTGCATTTCCCAATTAAGATAGTCGTGGGTGGGTTGTTCCTCATTTGTTAATAACGGAAGGAACGATATTCCATCCGTTTCGACACTCTTCTCAACTCCTATTATTTCTGCAAGCGTTGGTACAATATCCTGAAACCCACTTATATGCTCGGTAACGCTCATTGGGTTCGCCAATTTTTCCCACACCACGATAAGTGGCACCCTAATTCCGCCCTCATATAAGTCTCTCTTTGCTCCTCTAAAAACTCCATTACTATCAAAAAATTCATGGTCGTGATTTGGTGGGGAGTGATGAGGACCGTTATCACTAGTAAACAAAATAATCGTGTTGTTCAGCTTGTCAAGACGCTTAAGCGTACCCAGTATTCGTCCTACTTGCTTATCAAAAAGAGAAATTTTCGCAGCATGAACTCTCTCGGACTCTGGCCACCCCTTGTCACGGTATAAACTTTTATCACGGATTGGCCCCTCGAACGAATGGGGTGCGCGATATGACATAAAGAGAAAAAATGGCTTCTCTTCAACCACTTGGGTTAAGAAATCGACCGCAAAATCAGTATAAAAATGATCTTTACAGTCATATTTTTTATAATCATAGGGGAAGAAATTTTCATCCCCATTCATCCATAGCCCCTCCTCGGAAAAAATCTTTTTCGGATTGAAGCGTCGAGTCCATTGCTCTTGTAGAGCATAGTCAAAACCCCTTCCGTGGGCCCATGTGTCGATGTCATCCGGATTGTCTAGATGCCACTTTCCAACAAAACCGGTAGTGTAACCCTCTTTTTTAAACATTTCGCCAATTGTGGTTGATTGGTAATCCAAAGCTTTACCTTCCCATCGATTCTTATCTAAGTATGCTGCGTTCCCCCTGATCGCCACCTTAGCAGGATTTTTTCCCGTCACAAGGACAGCTCTCGAGGCAGAGCACACCGCACTTCCAGCGTAAAAGTTTGTAAACATCAAACCGGCTTTTGCAAGATTATCTATGTTCGGAGTTTCTATTTTTTTTTGGCCATAGATACCTAGTTCGTTAATGCCTAAATCGTCAGCCAACAGCAGAACCACGTTTGGAAATTTTTCAGAGGAACTTAATGTTGGAGAGAATCCGGTAATGAGTAAAATGACGAGTTTCAAAACCAAGTGTTTTTTCATGTTTACTGCTCATGGGGTTCGTGAACCATCTATTATTTCAATAATACATGTGATGCGCTGGATAAAGAAAACTGCTTTTAGCTCTTTTATCCAGCGAGTAAGTGAAGAGGCCCCTATTGGTAGCCTCTCAAGCACCAATTTCTCTGACAAAAATTTTTGCAATACCTTGTTTCGCGCAACAAAAGTGCGGTGCTCCACGGGGTAGCAGATTGATGCGCGGAGCACGTCTAAACCATAAAGGGGCTTCAGCCCCTCTTGCACTCATCCATAAATTAATGGCGTCCCGTAGGGGAGTCGAACCCCTGTTACCGCCGTGAAAGGGCGGTGTCCTAGGCCTCTAGACGAACGGGACTTCTAAAGTGCGGTGACAGTGTTAGCCAAACCAAACATTTGTGTTTTCCCTTACCACAAAAAGAAACAAACCTCGGCTCCCTAACTCTAACCGAAGCGCAATTATACCGTTTTTCCTTTTTTGAGCAATATTTCGATCAAAACAAAAAGATTATCGTCCGAAAAATGATTATTAGACGAAATCTTATAATAAATTGATGCGCGGACCAAAAAGGTTTCTCAAACCAAATTTTTCATGGAAAAATAAAGTTAAATATTCACGCAAATAACATGAGATTCGCTACAATGTGGTTTTAAATTTGGCGCTTAACTATGTCAAACGTCCTTCTTAAATCATCTGCGCTAGATGATGCCCATTATGATATCCGCGGGCCCGTGCTTGATCATGCCAACTGGCTGGAAGAGCAAGGGCAAAAAATCATCAAACTCAATATAGGTAACCCGGCAGCCTTCGGATTCGATGCGCCCGACGAAATTTTCTATGACGTAATTCAAAACCTTCGTGACGCGCAAGGCTACAGCGATAGTAAGGGGCTTTTCTCGGCCAGAAAAGCCGTAATGCAACGTTATCAGGCGCTTGGTATAAGAGACATTAATGTTGAAGATGTAATAATGGGGAATGGAGTAAGCGAGCTCATAGTTATGGCAATGCAAGCCCTTCTCAATAATGGTGATGAGGTCCTTATCCCAGCACCTGATTACCCGTTATGGACTGCAGCAACTTCAATTAGTGGGGGCAAGCCTGTTCACTATTTGTGTGATGAAGATGATAACTGGCAGCCCATGATTTCTGATATAGAAAGCAAAATCACAAAAAAAACTCGAGCAATTGTTGTAATAAATCCGAACAATCCAACGGGTACAATTTATGCACCAGAAATGTTGGATCAATTGGTGGCTGTTGCGGAAAAACATAATCTTATTGTGCTCGCAGACGAAATCTATGATCGGATTTTGTATGATGATGAGGAACACATTCCACTCTCAAAAAAAGTTAAAAACACTCTATGCCTGACCTTTAATGGGCTGTCTAAAGCCTATCGCCTTGCAGGGTTTCGGTCTGGGTGGCTCCTCGCAAGCGGTGCAAAGGAGAATGCAAAAGATTATTTGGATGGCCTGCTAATGCTCGCGTCCATGCGATTGTGCGCAAACGTGCCCGCAATGCTAGCCGTACAGACAGCACTTGGTGGGTACCAAACGATTGATGATCTAGTAAAGCCTGGTGGTCGACTGCGGGAACAACGTGACCTTGCATTCGAGCTTATGTCTTCTATTCCGGGTGTTTCATGCGTCAAGCCGAGGGCTGCAATGTACTTGTTTCCAAAGTTGGACCCCGATGTTTATCCGATCCTGAATGATGAAAAATTAGTTTTGGATTTCTTAAAAGCGGAACGTGTCCTGTTGGTTCAGGGTAGCGCTTTTAATTGGCCGGGAAAGCAGCATTTTCGACTTGTTTTTCTTCCTGATAAAGGGCAGCTCACCGAAGCAATAGGGAGGCTTTCAAAATTCTTAGAGCGGCTTCGTACTCATTAATTTTGTTTTTGGAAAACCGAGAGCCTCAAGATAAGCATCAGTTTCGCTCGAAGGACTGACGAGATAATGTGAGAATTCATATCGCGTGCGATAATTCTTTCTGTATCGATCGAAAGCATTACCTACATTTTTGTCACCTAACACCGCCATCCTGAACTCTAGATCATCCTCAAGAACATCATAGGCAGATAATATAATAGCGTTAATCGGGTCTCGCATATTTTTTATGTGAATGGCTTGAGGTGTATGCTTAATTACGTGCGATTCAAGCGAGTCATCTGAGCGCCACTTAATATAGGATCTCCGGAGCATTGCGGCTGCCCTCCGCTTACCCTCATAACTGTTGCCTGCAATATGTCCAGTAGCAATATCTGCCTTTTCGGCTAGTGCAACACTGATATTCGGCTCTGAGTCCCAAACATCCAGTGCAACGCTTATATCGTTTTTTTTGCGTAACCGATCCAGAAGGGGATGGCTGTCTATGATGCCACCGCGACCAGTGTTAATTAGAAGGCTACCGGATGCCAAAATTCTAATTACCTTCTCATTAATTAAACCAGATGTTGGATAATTGCCGTCATTGGTAAATGGGGTGTGTAACGAAATAATGTCGCAACCTAAAGTTTCCTCAAAAGAATTTAAATCGGGTATAAGCGACTCCTTCAAAAACGGATCATAAACTGATGTCTTCACTTTTAATGCCTTCAACGTTCGATAGAGCCGTCCCCCGATATTCCCACAACCAATGATACCAACACTCAATCCCCTCCAGTTAGCCCGTAATCGACAAAATACAGACAATACATACTGCACAACAGCGTTGGCATTACAACCTGGCGCATATGAAAAATTTATACCTCGGATCCGAAGGTAATTCACATCAATATGATCAATACCTGCTGTCGCTGAACCAACGAATTTGATATTTGAACCTTCAAGCAAACGTTTATCAACTTTAGTAATCGACCTCACTAAAAGAACATCCGCATCGCGGACAAGATCAGGTGTGATTTCACGCCCTGACATACACTGTAAGTCATCATCGGAGCCAAAAAGAAAGTCAAGATCGGGAATATCAATGTCTGCAATTATTTTCATAGTTAGGCACCGAAAATCCTAAAATTTAATGACAACTAAAAACTAGCCTATAATGGGTACAGACCAATAACTATCCAAATTAAATATGCTGTTCGAGTTACTTCTGGAACGCGCAGCCTCAATGAAAAGTTTGGCGTCTTGTGGGAGTGGTGCTCCCTCACACCAAAGGTGCGCCTGCTGGGTGATCAACCTAGTGAAACGATCCGAGGGTAATCGCTCACCAAAATTATCCTGACTAACATAAACTCTGCTAGCACATGCCCTGCTGAACATCCACTCCAGGGCCTGAGGCTTAACCTCCGCATTTTCAAACTGGCGCTGTTCCTCTTTAGAGCTACCCTCTGGCACATACCAATAACCATAATCCAATTTTTTTCTACGCTCTGACCCCGCAAGACACCAATGTGCAACTTCGTGCAGAGCGCTGGCCAAGTAATCTTTTCTGAAATAAATTATATTATATGTGGTAAGAGTCTTGCTCGGCTGGTAAAGCGGTTCATCACAACCTGATAAAATGGTGCTGTATTTGCTTTTAAATAGTGCATTGAACAAACCAATTACATCGTCTGAGCCAAGGCAATATCTATTCCTCAAAGCGAAGAAGACCGGCTAAGAAGTGATGAATACTGCATAAAATAAAATCTAAAACGCATTCTGAACAATATATGGTTAATCAACTTAACTATCATCCGAGGCGCCAATGGCCATCAAACGATCATAACGACGATCAAGTAAATCTTTAAGATCAATTTTTCTCAGCTCGTCTAATTGCGTTATCAAATGCATTTTGAGCGTTTTACAAATCGCCTCGACATTGCGGTGTGCACCACCAGGTGGCTCAGCTATGGTCTCGTCAATAATACCTAGTTGCTTTAAGTGCGAGGATGTAACCCCCATCGCCTCCGCTGCTTGAGGGGCTTTTTCTGATGATTTCCAGATAATGTTTGCACATCCTTCAGGTGAAATAACGAAGTAAGTGCTGTACTGTAGCATATTTAACTTGTCCCCCACTCCGATCGCCAACGCACCACCGGAGCTTCCCTCACCAATAACAGTGCAAATTATGGGTGCATGTAAACGAGACATAACAGCGAGATTTCGTGCAATTGCCTCTGATATGTTTCGCTCCTCCGAGTCAATGCCAGGATACGCTCCCGGAGTATCAATTAAAGTTAACACCGGCATTCTAAATCGTTCTGCGATTTTCATGACTCGTAGTGCTTTTCGATATCCCTCTGCTTTGGGCATACCAAAATTTCGAGCTATTTTTTCATTAACACTTTTGCCTTTTTCCTGTCCGATTACGACCACTGGACTACCATCAAGCCGCCCTACCCCAGAAATAATTGCACTGTCATCACCAAAGTGTCTGTCGCCATGCAACTCATCCCAATCAGAAAAAATTCTCTTAATATAATCGCTACTATGAGGCCGTTGTGGATGGCGTGCCACCTGAACCACTTGCCAAGGCGTTAGCTTTCTGTAAATTTTATCGGTTAATCTGCGAGATTTTACTTTCAATCTTGACACTTCTTCCGCTATGTTTATTCCATCGCCACCGCCAACAAGTTGTAATTCGCCAATTTTTGCTTCCAACTCTGCGATTGGTTGTTCGAAAGATAAATAGGTCAAGTCCATCAAAGAAAACCGAAAGCTACAAAAAATGAAATTCTACCATTTTCCTGACAATAGCTACAGTCAAACGACTCACAACCGCCAATTAATCAAAGGTATCTGAGAGTAACATTATCTTGACCGAAACTGTTTCGTAGCTTGTGCAGTAAGTCATCATGTGGCTTTACGTTCCAGTCGGCTCCAAGACAAAGCTTGGCATCGCCTAAACTTTGTCTGTAATCAATTACCACTGGGCAAGGACCCTCCCGGTATTCCGTCAACATGTTTTCAACCTGAATTACCCAGTTATCTTTATCATCCTTAATAATAATTTCGATGCGCTCTACGTTAGCACAGCGAGCCTCATATAAAGACTGTATCGATTCCGCCACCATCTTTAGCCCTCCCGAAAAAGAATCATCAGAGATAGTTCCGCGCGCCAGAATAACTTGATCTTTGATAAAAAGATCTTTATGTGACTGATATTTCTCCGCGTAAACCGAAATTTCCACACGACCCGTTTTATCATCTAAAACCAGAGATGCATAACTGTCACCACGCCTATTTTTCATTATTCTGGTGCTTACTAACAAACCAGCAACCGAAAACGTCCTCTTACTCCCAGAAATCTTTGAAATGGGTGTTACAGACATACTCGCCAATTCATGCATATAAGCATCTATTGGATGTCCCGTTAAAAATAATCCCAAAGTTTCTCTCTCTCCGTCCAATCTTTCCCAGCTACTCAGCGGTCTGAAAGCCTGGTTTTTTTTTATTTTTTTAGTGTTACCCTGTAACGTAAGCGAATCGCCAAAGATATCAGAAATACCACTAATTTTATTATGCATATTCTGTTCAGATACTTTAATGGCCTCCTCTAAGGATGCCAGCAGAGTTGCTCTTCGATTGTTAATCTGACCTTGACTAATCTGATCAAGAGCACCCGAGCGAATTAAAGCCTCTAAAACTCGTTTATTTACTTTCCGGGAATCTACTCGATCACAAAAGTCGAAAATATCACGAAAAGGGCCGCCATCTCGCCGCGAATCAATAATATTAGCTACCGGCCCAGCGCCAACTCCTTTGATAGCACCCAATCCATAAAGAATTTCCTTTTCATCATTTACACTGAATTGAAAATTACCCCTGTTAACATCTGGAGGAAGCAAAACAAGATCAAGATGCCGACATTCCTCTATAAAACTAACCACCTTATCAGTATTATCCATATCTGATGAAATACTCGCAGCCATGAACTCTGAGGGATAATGAGTTTTCAGCCACGCGGTCTGATATGCAATCAAGGCATAAGCTGCGGAGTGCGATTTGTTAAAACCATATCCTGCAAATTTCTCCATAAGTTCAAAAATATTAGTCGCTAAGCGTTCTGTGAATCCCATGCTTTTGGCACCATCGAGAAAACTCTCTCGCTGTTCTGCCATCTTAACGACATCTTTTTTCCCCATCGCGCGTCTTAGCAGATCTGCCTTACCTAAAGTGAACCCACCCATCACTTGGGCTATTTGCATAACTTGCTCCTGATACAGGATGATCCCATAGGTCGATTCTAGGCATTGTTTTAAACAATCATGTTGATATTGAGGATGCGGGTAGCTAATTCTTGCCCTACCCTTTTTCCTATCAATAAAATCGTCAACCATACCGGACTGAAGGGGTCCCGGCCGAAATAATGCTACCAACGCTATAATATCCTCGAATCGGTCAGGACCGAGCTTACGAATCAACTCTTTCATTCCGCGCGATTCCAGCTGAAAAACCGCTGTAGTATCCCCGCTTTGCATTAGCGTATAGGTATCGAAATCATCGAGCGGTATATCCTGTAAAATAAGTGGTTTGTCATCGACCCTTTTTGACACATTTATCATAGATAGCGTCCAATCAATAATCGTAAGTGTTCTGAGCCCAAGAAAATCGAACTTGACTAAACCAACATCTTCAACATCATTTTTGTCAAAATGGGTAACTCTGGCGCCTCCCCCCTCATCACAATATATGGGTGAGAAATCAATGATCTTGGTGGGCGCTATAACAACGCCACCTGCATGTTTTCCACAATTCCTTATGATTCCCTCTAACTTGAGTGCCAACGACCAAATCTCCTCTACGTCCGAGTCTTGTTCAATCCACTCACGAAGCATTTTTTCTTGCGCATAAGCTTTTTCAAGAGTCATCCCAACCTCAAAAGGAATCATCTTAGAAAGCCGGTCTGCCAAGGAATATGATTTCCCCTGTACCCTAGCAACATCCCTCACAACAGCTTTCGCAGCCATTGTGCCGAAAGTAACTATTTGGGAAACAGATTCATAGCCATATCGGTCTGCAACATAGGCAATGACTTTATCACGACCGTCCATGCAGAAATCTACATCAAAATCAGGCATAGAGACGCGCTCAGGGTTGAGAAACCGCTCAAATAATAGATCATACATTATTGGATCAATGTCGGTGATTTTCAGCGCATAAGCCACTAGAGATCCAGCGCCCGACCCGCGCCCAGGTCCAACTGGAATTTTCTTATCCTTAGCCCACAGTACAAAATCCATAACAATCAAAAAGTATCCGGTAAAGCCCATCTCTACAATTATTTCAAGTTCTGCCTTAAGTCTCTGTCGATAGATATTTTTTTCGCGTTCCAACGTGATCTTGGACGATGTCGAGAAACGGTTTTCGAGTCCTTGTTCCGAGATATGCACAAAATATTCACCAGCAGACATTTTTTTAGGGACAGGGAATTCGGGTAAAAATGATTGACCCAGTTGCAGATTTATAGTGCAGCGTTTGGCAATTTCAACACTGTTGACGATAGCCTCCGGGAGATCCCCAAATAGTTCAGACATTTCTTTTGCTGACCGCAGGTATTGCTGATTGGAATAACGCCTCTCTCGACGGGGATCACCAAGAGTGCGCCCCTCGTGGATACAAACTCTCGCCTCATGAGCTTCAAATTCGGAGGCTTCAATAAAGACAACATCATTAGTCGCTACAACGGGTTTATTATGCTTTTGTGCAAAACTAGTGGCCGCACCAATATACTCATCTTCTCCATAACGCCCAGTGCGCTGCAACTCAATATAAAATCTATTCGGGAAGTAAGACTCGAATTCTTTCAAAAGCTCCTGAGCATCACCACCACGTCCGGAAATAAGAGCCTGACCTATACTCCCATTAACGCCTCCAGACAAAGCTATTAGCCCTTCGCTCCTTCCATTTAGCCAATCTAACTGAATACTAGGTTTACCCTGACGCTGTCCTTCGGTGTATGCCAACGAAATGATTTCAGTGAGATTCTTATACCCGACTGCATTTTGCACTAACAATAAAAGATGAGAGGTTTCTCCTCCGTCGTAACGATTACTTACTCTTAGATCTGTTCCCAAAATTGCTTTGACACCGGCAGCCTCAGCCTCTTTGTAAAATTTCACTAGAGCAAAGAAATTATTAAAATCAGTCACTGCTACCGCAGGCATATTTTGTTGAACCACATTCTTTATTAGTGGTTTTATTCGCACGAGACTATCTTCTAAAGAATACTCAGTGCGCAACCTCAAATGAACAAACGATTCTGTCATAAAATTGCTCGAAAACTATACTTTATGAGTGGGAAATTGGCCAAGAGTTACCACTAAATCTATGAATGATTCCCCATTATCCTTTTAGGTGAACTCTAAACTTATCTCAATCTTAAATTCATCCTACCAAACAAGATAAACCTGACTCAGGCTTTTTGTTAACTACTACCCATTTTTTATTGGGGCGAATGTATATCTATGGATAGGGCTGGGGCCTATATCCTTTAATGAGCTGAGGTGCTTCTTAGTGCCATACCCCTTATTCGCAGAAAAATCGTACCCAGGATATTTTTTATCATTCTCGCTCATTTCTTTATCACGTATAACTTTGGCGACAATTGATGCTGCACTTATTGCTTCTACAAAACCATCGCCACCGATTATAGACTCACTCGAATGAGACCATTTTGGTAACACATTTCCGTCTACGGCGACAAAATCAGGTTGGACTCTGAGATTATCGACTGCTCTCTTCATTGCAATCAATGTCGCCTGTAAAATATTTAGGTCGTCAATTTCATCCGATCCCGCATAACCAACGCTGAAACAAAGCGCACGATTGATTATTTCAGAATATAGCGAGAGCCGACGGGATTCTGATAGTAGCTTAGAATCTGATAGACCTATTATTTGTTCATGCATTGGAAGTATAACTGCCACAGCAACCACTGGACCAGCCAAAGCGCCTCTCCCAACTTCATCCACTCCTGCCAAATATTTGCAATCTTTGGGGGGTACCCAGAGTTTTGTCATTGAATTAACTCTTCTATGGCCGCCGCCGCCAGCATCCCAGAATCCAATCTTAATGCGTCATGCAATATAAGAAAATCCTCTTTGAAATTATCTTCAAGCTGTCCATTAAACAGTTTCAAGACTGCAGCACTCAAATTTTCAGATGTCGCTGCATCCTGAATAAATTCTGGAACTAACAACCTGTTTGAAAGTAAATTAGGGAGTGATATATAGGGAGTTTTTACCAGGCGCGACAATATCGCGAAGCTCAAATTACCCAAGCGATAACTTACTACCATCGGTTTTTTTAAGAGCATGGCCTCAAGAGCAGAGGTGCCAGAAGTCAATAGGATAGCGTCAGATGCCTCCATAGCCTGCCGAGCTCCCTTAAGCATAATTTTTATGTAAGGCTGTGTCCTTCGACTCAATAATTCTCTTAGTTGTTCGTATCTAAGCTCGTTTGAGGCAGGAACTAGAACCGCAAGGTCTTGTTTTTCCGAGAAAACGTTTGCCGCAACGTCAAAAAATAACTCTGCCATCAACTTGACCTCAGCCTCTCTACTTCCCGGCATCAAAGTCAGAACTGGAATTCCCTCTGATAAATCTAAAAACGACCGTGCCTCATCCATATTTGGAAATCTAGGAAATTTTGATGCGATTGGATGCCCGACATATCGCTCTTGCACATCGTGCCGCCTATAAAATTCACTTTCGAATGGAAATAACGTCAGCATAAGGTCAACTCCTCGCTTTATCTTAGCGATTCGCCCTTGTCTCCATGCCCAAACCGAGGGGCTGACATAGTGCACTGTTTTCACACCGCATCGGCGAAGTTTACATTCGATATTTAAATTAAAGTCTGGGGCATCGATACCAATATATGCCAAAGGTTTACGAATCTTGTATCGATTTATAATTTTCCGGCGTATTGACAGCAATTCACCGAGACGTTTGAGGGGATCCCAAAAGCCCATTATTGAAAGCCGCTCTATGTCGTAAAGCGACACAACTCCTTCAGCTTGCATCAAGGGGCCTCCAATACCTTCAAATTTAGCGTTCGGATACCGAAGCTTCAAACCCCGCACTAGATCAGCGCCTAAAAGATCACCAGAGGCTTCGCCAGCTACGATTGCAAAGAACAGTTCCTGCATAGATTATCGAATAATACCCCTAGTCGAGTTACGAATTGAGTCAATAAATTCAGTGATAACACTATCACCTGACAAGTTATTAATCTCTTCGATTGCTTCTCCAACAAGCAAACCTCGGCGGTATAAAATTTTGTAAGCCCTATTTGCTAATGCGATTTGTAAGGACGAAAACCCTCTCCGTTTTAAACCCTCTCGGTTTATTGTGCGCGGTTCGGCAGGACTGCCGAACGCAGTAACAAAAGCAGGCACATCATGATAAATGAACGCACCCGGCCCAATGAAACAGTGTGCTCCAATATTTACTCGTTGATGCACCAACACATATCCCGAAAGGATTGCCCAGTTGCCCACCAACACGTGACCAGCCAAACTAGCGTTATTGACTAAAATAGTATTGTCACCGACCACACAGTCATGTCCTATGTGGACATAAGCCATAAACAAATTATTGTTACCGATAACAGTCTCACCACGATCCTGCACAGTTCCTCGATGAATAGTGACTCCCTCGCGGATAACGTTGTTGTCACCGATTAATAAGCGTGTTGGCTCACCGCAATACTTTAAATCTGGTGTATCCTCTCCAACAGACGAGAACTGAAAAATGGTATTTTCTCGACCAACAGTTGTAGGACCTTTAATAACGACATGCGGACCAATGACGCACCCCTCCCCTATAGTCACATCGGCTCCAATCAGGGTCCATGGTCCAATGTTTACATTTTCTCCGATCGATGCTGACGAGTGGACAATTGCTGTAGAATCAATCACTCTATCTTATCTCGATATCTGTAAGCACACAGCAATATAGCTTCACTAGCCAAATTATCACCAACTCTGGCGGTCGTGCTAAAGCGCCAAATATTTCGTTTTACAGAAATAACCTTCGAACTCAATAATAGTTGATCTCCGGGAACTACTGGGCGTTTAAATCGAACTTTATCGACTCCGGCGAATAGATATAACATTCCGTCATCCACTTTTTGGCCGGAGCTAAAAAAACCCAGTATTCCAGATATCTGTGCCATTGCCTCTAAAATAATCACTCCTGGAAGAATAGGTTTTCCGGGGAAGTGGCCATTAAAAAAATTCTCATTGATTGAAACATTTTTGTAGCCACTTATCCGTTCATCCTTAACCACATCTAATACCCTGTCTACCAGTAGCATGGGATAGCGATGCGGTAAGAGAGCCATTATTTCATTAATATCCATATCTGCCTGTCTAAATATTTACCATTCATTTAGAACAATAAAAGTGCTTTCCGCACAATATTATTCTTGACCTCGCTCAACCTTTTGGATGCGACGATGAATTTTTTCTAACTTACCAAAGTTTACAGAACACCTCCGCCATTTAAACGATTCCATTAATGGGAATCCCGCTGAAGAATAAGAACCCGACTCATGTATGGATTTAGTCACGGTGGTACGAGCGGTTATGTGAACGTTGTCGGCAATCTTCAAGTGTCCCAGAACTGCCGAATTACCACCAAAGATACAATTGGTTCCGATAATTGTGCTCCCGGCTACTGCCGAATACGCCGCCATGGCAACGTTATCTCCAATAGATGCGTTATGAGCAATATGAACATGATCATCAATAATCACTCCATTGCCTAACACCGTATCGTCGAGCGCACCCCTATCGATGGTGCTGTTTGCACCTATCTCAACCCGATCCCCAACAATTACCCCTCCATTCTGATAAATCTTTTCCCATTTACCTGCACCATCAGGAGCGAAACCAAAACCATCAGCACCAATCACCGCACCGCTGTGAACTCTTACATTGCGTCCCAACTTTACATCGTGATAAAGAGTTACATTATCAGCGAGGTAACAATCTCTTCCTAATGATGATCTCTCTCCAACGCAAGTGTTTGCGCCAATATAACAATTCTCGCCGAGAGTCACGTTGGCACCAATCACCGAGTGCGCTCCGACAGAACATCCTGAGGGGATATGGGAGTTAGTTGCGATCACCGCAGAAGGGTGTATACCACCAGTGGTGGCTGGCGCCTCCGAGAACCATCGTGATAATTTCGCATAGCTTAGGTATGGGTCACCACTCAAAAGGCACGCACCCCCAAATTGCTGAGAGTCCGAAGGTCGCACAATCAAAGCAGTTGCTTTACACTCTGGCAGAAGCGGAGCATATCGTTGATTGGCTAAAAATGAAATATCTCCCGAGACGGCTTTGTCAATCCCACTCATCGAAGTTATCACCGCATCATCAGGACCAATTAGTTCTAACTCCAAGAATTCGGCGATATCTTTCAGCCGATAATTAAACGGCATAAGAATTGTCCTAAGGAGCAGAAGAATCTTCGACGGGCGCAACTTTATTCATCAAATCCACCACTTTAGCCGTAATGTCAAGCTTTGGAGAAAAATGGATGATAGCTTCTCTTCTTAGAACCAAAGTGATCTTCTCAGCTTCAATAACCAGCTTTAAGGCGGCTTCAGTCTTCGGTTGGAATTCCTGAACAATGGCCTGTTGAATTTGTTGCGTCTCAGCTTGATACTTCCGACCCGCTAATTCATAGTCTGCTCGAGCATACTCCCTCTTCTTGTTATGCTCAGCTAAATCCTCTTTAGACCATGTAAGACGTTTTGACTCCGCTTCCTTCTCTAATCCCTGAAGATCAGCCGCCAACCCCTCAATCTTCGCTTTTAAGGCAACAATATCGGATCTCTCAAGCGCACCCTTAATTTGCGCTTGCGCTGGCTTAGATGCCATTATAGCGGTAGAGGCATCAAAGACCACAATCTTCTCCTCCGCGAGGATTGAACTTGAAAAGCATATTAAAGTAATCGCTATAAATTGATAAACAGCCTTTAAATTTCGCACAGTACTTCTCCTACCTAATGTTAAAATTGATTTCCCAGAGAAAATTGAAAAACTTCAGTTTCATCATAAATACTTTTATTAAAAGGTTTTGCGATGCTAAAAGTTATCGGACCAAATCCACTCAACCAAGTCGCACCAATACCGACTGAATAACGTAACTCAGCAAACGAGGGTTTATAACAATTTTTTTGCACGCTACCATCCTCATAAACCGCGCACTTAGAATTGAAAATATTTCCTACATCAAAAAACAATGACGGCTGAACAGACCGTTGGTCCTTGATGAACGGTAGAGGAAAAATTATCTCAGCTCCAAATTCTACCTGAACATTTCCACCAATTGGATCTGGATCGTCATAGTAAATACTCATTTCACTCGGATTATCTTGTGGTCCAAGCGTATTGCGCTTAAAACCTCGAACTGATCCAAAACCGCCACCATAGAAATTTTTGAAAAATGGCAATTGTGTCGTACTTCCGTAAGAATCTCCATACCCTAAATCAGCTCTGATTTTCAAAGTAAGAGATCGTGTTATGCCTCTTAAGTATTGACCAGCGTAAGTGAACTTGTAGTATTCCAGACCGGAGCCAGGAACTGACACATCTACGCCAACCCGCTGAGATGTGCCCCGGGTAGCAAAAACTCCCCGATTCAGCGTCGATCGGACCCAATTTACATTAAAATTCACTGTGTCAAAGTCGGTCCCGTTATCATCCACAAAATTTTGGATTTCGGTTGATGCATAACTACCGGTTTTTAGAGCCAAATTTTCATATCCAAAACCAAAACCGATGCGCTCAATCTCCGAAACCGGATAACTCCAATTAACATTTGCTCCAAAACTATTAGTCGAGAAACTCGCTACATTTATCTCATCATAATTAGTCTCTCGACCAAAAAATGAATATCCCACGCCTACTCCGTCAACAGTAAAATAAGGCTCGTTGTAATTAAAACTCAGTGAGGTCTGATAACGACTTCTATTTACACCTACTCCGACTTGTTTGCCGGTCCCAAGAAAATTATTCTCATTTAAATTAGCTCCCAAGATTAAACCAGTCCCTTGCGCGAACCCTAGGCTCGCGCCAACCGAACCAGAGGGCTGCTCTTCGACAGTGTAGACGACATCAATTTGATCATCGGTCCCAGCTACGGGGATATTCTCAACTCCGACTTCCTTAAAATATCCCAGACGCTCTAAACGTACTTTAGAAAGCTCGATTAACGCGTTATTAGCTGAACCTCCCTCCATTTGGCGCATCTCTCTTCTTAAAACCGTGTGTGACGTTTTGGTATTACCTCGAAATTCAATTCGTCTAACATATGCACGTTTACCTGGCTTTACAAAAAAGGTAACAGTAGCAGTTTTCTCTTTCTCATTTACCTCTGGGTAACCTTTAACCTCCGCAAAAGAATAGCCCTGATTACCCAAGAGCTTGGTTATATACTCGCTGGAAGTTGTCATTAACGCTTGGGAAAAAATCATGCCCTTTCGCGAAATAATAAGCTGTCGAATTTGTTCCTCCGGCATTTTCAATTCTCCCGCAAGTTCGACTGAATCGATAGTGAATGGTTCTCCCTCGTTGACATTAATTGTTATATAGATAGAGTCTTTGCTAGGACTAACAGAAACCTGAGTGCTTTTGATCTCGAATAGCAAATATCCTCGATCCAAGTACCATGATTCTAACGTTTCTAAGTCGCCCGATAGTTTTTCTCGAGAATACTTATCATCACTTGTAATCCATGACAACCATCCGGTTTTGCGCTGCTCAAATTGCTCTAACAGTTCATCATCTGAAAAAACTACATTCCCTATGAAATTAATATGTCGAATTTTGGAGACGTCCCCCTCATCTATATTTATGTTTATGATTACTCTATTCCGCGGCAATTCTTGCACGTCAGTTTCCACTGTCGCCCCGTAGCGTCCTTGAGCCACATATTGTCTCTGCAATTCCTGTGTCATCCCTTCCAAGATTACCTGACGAAAAATCTGACCTTCAGCGAGACCATTATCCCGGAGCGCAGTCAAAAGCTGCTCACTCTCTATTGCCTTGTTACCGTCCAAATTAATAGCTGAGACAGCTGGTCTCTCTCTCAGTCCGATTACCAGTACACCTCCATCTCGAGCTATCACAATATCTGAAAAATATCCTGTGCGGAATAACGCCCTAATAGACTTCCCTATCGTTCTTTCATCTGCCACATCCCCAACCTCGAGCGGGAGTGCCGCAAAAACAGAGCCTGCAGACACCCGTTGCAAACCCTCTATGCGAATGTCGTCAATCGTTAGTGACTCCGAACATGCAAAAAAAGAAATAGTGCCCAAATAAATAAGGACCGCTACATAACTGACCTTATAAAACCTTATCAACAAACTAACATCCTTAAAAAACAAACGACATCATCATAGTACAACTCTAGACAAATCGTTGAATGTTGCCAATAACATCAAACTTACAAGCATTGCTAACCCGATTTTATAACTTATAAGTTGAACAGCATCCGATACAGGAGAGCCCTTCACAATTTCAACAAAAAAATACATTAGATGCCCACCATCCAGAACCGGAATTGGTAATAGGTTCATAACTCCCAGCATTATACTAAGAATTGCAACAAAACGGACAAAATTGTCGATTCCAGCTCGACCGGTTTCACCTGCCACTTTCGCAATAGTGATCGGGCCACTCAAGTTCTTTGTTGATAACTCACCAATCAGCAACTTTCCCAAAGAATTTACAATAAAAATGCTATAATTCACTGTCTCTTCCAAACCCCGTCGTAGAGCACTCCAAGGGGTATGCGCAAGACGAAACACATACTCATCTGGATACTTACCCCTCGGGGCCAAATGAACGCCTATTTGACCCAATAATTCCCCATCGCGATCAACAAGATCAGGGACTACAATAATAGTTTGCGTTGAATCTCCGCGGAGAATATTGAGATTAATCTCTCTTTGAGGATTATTAGCCACTACATTGACAAAAAAATTAACGCCAGTTACCGGCTTATTATTAATCATCAATATCTCATCACCCTTCATTAATCCAGCGCGATTTGCCGCACCATCTTCATCCACTTCCGCTAAATTTAAAGCCTGGAACTCATAGTCAGGGGCTATCCCAAGTGCCCGCAGAGGAACTGGCTCAACAGAATCTCGCAACCATTTATTAATTTTTATGGTTAAGTTCGTCGTGACGTTTGAATCTGGTAATTGCACAGTGATATTAATATCACCTGATTTTCCAATAAAATTAAAAAGCTCTTTTGAAACACTATTCCAGCTTAAAGTATCTTTTCCATCAACCTTAATTATTTTCATCCCAGGCTCGAACCCTGCCATTTGCGCCTGAGACTTCGGCGTTATATCTCCAATTACTGGTGCTACTCCTACCTCACCTGCAAGAAATAGTATCCAAAAAAGCATTATTGCGAAAAAGAAATTTGCCAGGGGCCCAGCGCTTACTATTGCTATGCGACTCCAAACGCCCTGACCACTAAAAGTATGTGGCTTGTCCTCAATACTTACCTCTGAGTGCCGGTCATCAAGCATCTTCACATAGCCACCCAGCGGTAATGCAGCTATGACGAATTCAGTGCCCGAACGATCGTGCCATCTCAACAGTGCCGACCCAAAACCAATAGAAAATCGTTCTACCTTGACTCCGCAACACCGAGCTACCCAAAAATGCCCGAATTCATGTATCGTGACCAACAAACCAAGTGCAATAAAAGTATATAAAAGAGTCTCTAAAATTTGCATATCAAATCTCGATTTTACGCACTCGAGCCTCGCTTATGGCACGAGCTCTTAAATCCGCTCCCTCCACAGCCTCTAGCGATTGGAGCTCGGAAAAACTATATGTATTCATAAGATATTCGACAACTTCTGAAATTTGAATGAAACTGATCCGCAGATTAAGGAAAGCATCCACCGCGACCTCATTAGCCGCGTTTAAAGCGGTTGGAGCGTCTCCTCCAATTGTTGATGCTTCATAAGCCAAACGCAAACATGGAAACGTTTCATCATCTGGTTCAGAGAATTCCAATTTGCCAATTAATCTCATATTTAATGATTCCGCGCCTGATTCTATCCGGTCAGGCCATCCCAGCGCATGAGCTATCGGTACACGCATATCTGGATTACCGAGTTGAGCAAGCACTGAGCCATCAGCAAAATGTACAGCAGAATGCAGGATACTTTGAGGATGAAGGACAACTTCAATGCGATCAGTCGGCAAGCCAAATAAAAAACTGGCCTCAATCACTTCTAGTCCCTTGTTCATAAGTGTTGCCGAGTCAACTGACACTTTTTTACCCATTTTCCAATTTGGATGCTCGCACGCTTGAGACGGTGAAATGTCTTGCATATCATTTAAAGTCCAGCCTCGAAAGGGCCCTCCCGATGCCGATAAAGATAATTTACGAACTCCACTGTGCCTAGTTTTGGAATAATCAACTGGAAGGCACTGAAATATTGCGTTGTGCTCGCTGTCGATCGGCAAAATAGTGGCTCCGCCGAACTTAGCAGCTGCCATCATAACCGGTCCGGCCATAACTAGCGACTCTTTATTGGCAAGCAAAACTTTTTTTCCTGACTGAATGGCTGCCAAAGTTGGCCTGAGCCCTGCACTGCCGACTATCGCTGCCACTACTATATCGATGCTAGCATCTCTGACAATTTTGCATAGCGGTTCTTCCCCGAAAACCACTTCTGTTGAGCACTGCAATTGCTTCAACATTTCGGAAAGTTTTTGCGCGATCACTTTGAGCGTAACTACTGCGAAAAGGGGTTTATGCAAATCGCATTGTTTTGCTAATAACTCATAACTTGAGTCGCAACAAAGTGCCACTACTTTGAATTTACTTCTATTCCTACCAATAACGTCAAGGGTGTTTGCACCCACACTGCCCGTAGAACCCAAAACAACAACACTCTGCCGCATTTATATTGGGCGCATCAAGACGCAAATGCAATAGAAAGGCAAGACAACAATAAGACCATCTACACGATCGAGAATGCCACCATGCCCTGGTAGTAAACTTCCACTGTCTTTTACCCCATTATTTCGTTTTAACATGCTCACGAATAGATCTCCAAAGATAGAAAGTACAACTGTGAAAAACGCTAGAAAAAAATAATACCCTAAGTCGATTGGACTTTGACCGAACAAAATGAATAGAAAGACCAGTGGTATTTGAACGACCAGCGCACAAATGACACCCTCTTGTGTCTTACCTGGGCTTATAAGTGGTGCTAGCTTTTTTCTACCAAAATATCTGCCGCCAAAATATCCACCCACATCCGCAAAAATCGTAATTCCTGTACATAATAAGAATAACTCTTTTCCGTTAGGTAAGGCCATGATACAAATTATAGCAAGCCAGGCAAAACAAAGAATGAATAATCCGATAACGGCCCAAACGTGTTTAAATGTTAGTATCATCGATGATTTTGGATAACCGTTCAAAATCAAAATATTAAAGAACCAGAACAAAATACTAGTAAGCAAAATTTTTTGACCAGTAGCAAAATTGATATCACCGAAAAAATTCACCATTGCTCCAGTCAAAGACAGCCCCATAAACTGAAGCACTAACAATAGTGTGGCCAGAATTGGTGAAGTGATCCCAATTAACCTTATCCATTCCCAGCCGGCTAACATAATGACAGGGACAAGTAGTACGGCAAAGTGTTTGTGAGATAAATAATACAAACTGATAAAAAACAGCGCGACCAGCACTAGTGCAGTTAGCACTCTATGTCTCAACATATATTGACTCAGCTACACCCTCTGCAATCTTTTTAACTTTGCGCCTACCAAAACGACGCTTTCGGGAATAATATTCCTCTATGGCTTTTTCTAATTCACTCTCTCCGAAGTCCGGCCAGTATTGATCACTCACTAAAAATTCCGTGTAGGCTAGCTGCCAAAGTAAGAAGTTACTTATCCTCTGCTCACCGCCTGTGCGGATACACAAATCAGGATCAGCAATTTCCTTCATTTGCAGATTATTGGCAATAGTTGACTCTGTAATATCCTCCACCCGAAGGTGGCCCTCATTTACCTGATTCGCTACAAGCCGTGCTGCTTCCGTGATGTCCCATCGACCTCCATAATCGACACAGAGAATTAATCTCAAAGCGCCATTCAGTGTAATTTTTTCCGCTTCAGTAATTAACTCACACAACTTACTATCAAAATTTGACCGGTTTCCTACTACCGTGAGTCTGACTCCATCCTCACGCAATAGCGGTGCTTCTTTTTTTAAGTAATGAGAGAAGAGCGTCATCAAGCCAGACACCTCGTGATTTGGCCTAAACCAATTCTCACTCGAAAATGCAAAGAGACTTACTATCTCGATGCCCTGTTTTTTCGAGGCTCTCAAGATATCTCGTATACGCTCGACTCCAGCTGTGTGTCCCTCAAGCGAATCAAGCCCATTGACGCTGGCCCAGCGGTTATTACCATCCATTATTATTGCTAAATGACGCAGTGGGTGCTTTGATTCCTGCGACTGATTTAACTCCATAATTTAAACCTTTAAAGCTCTATACTTCCATCAAATCTCTTGCTTTGGAAACCAATAGTTGTTCAACTTTTGAAATATACAAATCAGTAACTTTTTGGACTGCATCTTGCCCTTTCCTTTCATCATCTTCAGTTATTGCAGAAGCTTTTTGAAGTGATTTTAGCTTTGAAATAACATCTCTTCGAATGCTTCTAATCGAGATTCTGCTTTGTTCAGCTTCGGATTTAGCCTGTTTTGTATATATTTTTCGTGTTTCCTCAGTCAAAGCAGGTAATGGAATCCTAATAACCATTCCAGACGTGCTTGGATTAAGTCCTAAATTGGACCGCATAATCGCTTTCTCAATATCAGTTACCAAACTGCGATCCCATGGAGTAACTGATAAAGTTCTGGCATCCTCAACTGATATCGACGATGCTTGAGAGAGAGGTGTTTCTGTGCCAAAGTAGTCAATCGTAATTCCGTCTAACAATTTTGGATGAGCTCGACCAGTTCGAATCCTGCTAAATGACATGGCCAAAGCGTCCAATGCTTTATGCATGCGACTTGTTGCCTCGTCCTCGAGAGTCTTAATCACAACAAGTTAACCTTCTTCAATAAGAGTTCCAACATTGCCTCCCATAACCAAGTTAAGCAGTGCCCCAGGCTCCCCCATACGAAAAACACGCAGAGGCATCCCATGTTCGCGACACAGACATATCGCAGTAAGATCCATAACTCCAAGCTTTTTGTCAAGCACTTCGTCGTATGTTAGCCTTTCATAGAATATGGCATATTTATCCAGAAGTGGATCCGCAGAATAGACTCCATCCACAAGAGTGGCTTTCAAGACCACATCAACCCCAATCTCAATCCCTCTTAAGCAGGCAGCCGAATCAGTAGTGAAAAAAGGGTTTCCGGTTCCTGCCGCAAAAATTACCACGTCGCCATCTTTGATGTACCTCATCGCGCGACGTCTATCATAATGCTCTACCACACCGCTCATTTGTATTGAGGACATAACATGTGAAGCAATATTTGTTCGCTCTAACGCATCGCGCATCGCTAGCGCATTCATCACAGTCGCCAACATGCCCATATGATCTCCCGTGACCCTCTCCATACCGGCAGAGCTCAGTGCCGCTCCCCTAAACAGATTGCCACCGCCTATTACAAGCCCAACTTGGACGCCTATTCCGACGAGCTGACCTATCTCGAGCGCCATTGTGTCCAGAACCTTAGGATCAATCCCGAGCCCCTCTGATCCCATCAAAGCCTCTCCACTGACTTTTAATAATATCTTCTTATAGCTTTTGCCACTGTTGCGCTTTTGCACACTCACATCTCTCATTACAATCAAACAATATTCTTAACCTGCTCAGCAACCTCGGCCGCAAAATCAACTTCATCTTTCACAATTCCTTCTCCAACTTCAAAACGGATAAATTCAGTGATATCCGCATTCGCTTCCCCAACTAGCTGTGCAATCGTTTTTTCTGGGTCTTTCACAAAAGGCTGATCTATGAGACTACTTTCCTTCAAAAATTTGGCTACTCTACCCGCAACCATCTTTTGAACAATTTCCTCAGGCTTACCACTGTCTCGAGCTTGAGCCAAATAAATATCTTTTTCAGCTTCGAGCACAGATTTCGACATGTCATTCGATCTAACAACCGCGGGGTTCACAGCAGCAATATGCATAGCTACGTGTCGCGCAAGTTCAGGGCTGCCGCCTGTTAATCCAACCAAAACTCCTATACGACAATTAGTATGCAGATAGGAGCCGACCACTGGAGCTTTTATGGACTTCACTCGTCTAAGAAGAATATTTTCACCAATCTTTTGAATTAAATCGTTCCGCTTCGCCTCTAAATTATTGTGAGCTAAGAGCGTAACCGGTTTCGTTTCTCGAGTATCGAAGGCGGTTGTAAGGATGTGTTGAACAAATCCTTGGAAATTATCGTCCCGAGCAACGAAGTCTGTCTCACTATTTACTTCTATGATTACACCATAATCATCCGAACTGGCAACACCGATCAAACCATCTGCAGCTGTTCGCGAGGCTTTTTTGGCTGCTTTAAGACCACTTGACTTTCGCAACGATGCAATTGCATCCTCTATATCACCACTAGATGCCACTAGCGCACGTTTGCACTCCATCATTCCTAATCCAGTCCGTTCTCGCAAATCTTTCACGAGTAATGGTGTTACTAATTTTGTCATCAAGCACCTCCCCACACAAAGTTAAAAAAAGGGGCAAATGCCCCTTTGGTAAAAATGAACATCTTCACGTCGAAACTTCTTTTTCTGAACCGGCTCCCAATTCAGTAATTTCTGAGGATTTTTCTTCCGCAAATATATTCGAGTTTCCTCCGTCTGGTTCAGATATCTCTATAAAATCGTCAACAGTCACGGCCTGTGCAGATTTTTTCTTCCCACTCAGCACTGAATCAGCAACTGACGCTGAATATAATTTAATTGCCCTTATCGAGTCGTCATTTCCCGGGATTATGTAATCAACTCCGTCGGGATCGCTATTGGTATCAACAATCCCTATCACAGGGATTCCCAGCTTATTAGCTTCTTTTATGGCTATTCGTTCATGATCCACATCTACAACGAATAACATATCTGGTAACCCATTCATATCTTTTATACCGCCAATAGAGTTTTCCAACTTCTCCCTCATCCTTGCACGTAGCAAAACTTCTTTTTTAGTAAGTTTGTCGAAAGTTCCATCAAGCTCTTGTGCCTCTAAATCCCGATATCGACGGATCGAGGCACGGATTGTTTTGTAATTGGTCAGCATACCTCCAAGCCAGCGATGACTTACAAATGGCATCGCACAGCGCTCCGCTTGCTCTTTAACAATTTTTTGAGCCGCTCTTTTGGTTCCAACAAACAAAACTTCGTTACCACGAGAAACAGCTTTCTCAACTATATCTAGTGCTTCGTTAAATGCGGGCACCGTATGCTCTAAATTAATTACGTGGACTTTGTTTCTAGATCCAAAGATGTACCTGCTCATCTTCGGATTCCAGAACCTTGTTTGGTGTCCAAAGTGAACACCGGCTTGCAACATATCCTTCATGCTTACTGTTGACATGGAAAATTCCTTGTTTCGGGTTAGCCTTCCGCATGTCCCAACAGTTGACCCTAAGTTTTCGGTTAAATAAAACCCAAAGAGAGAGCACCCTAACTGTCGTGTCGACACGCGTTCGTATTTCACGCTATTACAAAAAAAAACATAGATTTAATGGATCGCGTTTATATCATAAACACAACACTTAGTGAAAGGAGAAATTGAAGATTTCCCCCTTGAATCTCGAAAAGAACACACAAATTTCTGGCCATAATAATCTATTAAAAATATGCGGCAAAAAATAACACGCAAAGACGGATCAGAGGTTACAATCGATAAAACCTACGCTTTACACTGAGGATGTCATGGCGGTAACTATTAAATCAGAAGATGACGTTAAAAAGATGCGTGTCGCATGTGGGCTCGCCGCAAATGTATTGGAAATGGTGGAAGAATATGTGCTTCCCGGGACGTCTACAAATGCTTTAAATGAGATCTGTCACGCGCGCATCGTACAAGACCAGAATGCTATATCAGCATGTCTAGGATATCGAGGGTTTCCGAAATCTATCTGTACTTCTGTTAATCAAGTAGTTTGTCATGGCATACCCTCTGAAAAAAAGATCTTGCGAAGTGGAGACATAATAAATGTGGATATAACAGTGATCAAAGATGGCTGGCACGGGGACACCAGTCGTATGTTTTTGGTCGGAGAGGTTGCGAGTTTTGCAAAACGATTAGTGCAGGTCTCGCAAGAGTGTTTATACAAGGCCATAAATCTAGTGGCGCCTGGAGTAAGATTAGGTGACATTGGTTATGCCATACAAGAACATGCTGAAAACAATCACTACTCGATTGTTCGAGAATACTGCGGGCATGGGATCGGGAAAGTATTTCATGAGGAACCACAAGTGCTACACTATGGTGCGCCCAATACCGGGCTCATTCTCGAGGAAGGTATGATATTCACGATTGAACCAATGCTGAATGCCGGTCGCTCCACAACAAAGCTTAAACGCGATGGATGGACCGTTGAAACAAGTGATGGTCGGCTATCCTCTCAATGGGAACACACTATCTTGGTAACGAGGTCAGGGTGTGAGGTGTTAACGATGCGAAATAATGAATCAATCTAGACACTGAATATGTCCTGTGATCATGGAAATGTAATCCTTCTCTTAACCAAAGCATCGTGAAAACTGACTATAAAAATATAAACTCTAGAAATCTCTTTAAAAAAGATATCAAAGACGCTAATGCTTCTTTCAACAAGCGGTTTCACGAGGGAGAGTGCGCTCATAAGCTCGTGCACGAACGGTCTCAATTTATGGATCAACTTTTGACCCGAGTGTGGAAACAATATAAATGGCAGTCTAATATTTGTTTAATTGCAGTTGGGGGTTATGGTAGGGGAGAATTACACCCCCACTCAGATATCGATCTGTTGTTGCTTGCAACTGAGGATAATGTCGATAAAGACAACAAAAATATAGAAGAATTTCTTGCGTTTCTGTGGGACCTGAATCTTCAGATTGGACATAGTGTCAGATCCGTAAACCAATGTGCCAGTTCTGCGAAAGACGATATCACCATCCTTACAAATCTCTTGGAAACAAGATTAATCACTGGAATGGAGTTAATGCGGGAACAATTGCTTGATCGTATAGGGCCGCAAAAACTTTGCTCGTCCAAATCCTTTTACCGCGGCAAGTTGAAGGAGCAAAGTGAGCGATACCGAAAACATGGTGACACTGACTACAACTTGGAACCCAATGTCAAAGAGGCTCCAGGTGGGTTGAGGGATATCCAATTAATCACATGGATAGCGATATATCACTTTAACGTGGAATCTCGTTCAGATTTGGTCGCAAAGAATTTTTTTTTAGAGGATGAATGTAACAGGCTGTATCAGGATGAAGAGTTTCTTTGGAGGGTTAGATACGGACTTCACATTATCGCGGGACGACAAGAAGAACGACTTCTATTCGACCACCAGCGGAAATTATCGGTCTTACTGGGCTACCAAGATGGCGACGGAAAACTTGGGGTTGAAAAATTCATGCAAAGATACTATCAAACCGTGCTTTCCGTGCGGGGTTTAACAGATGTTCTTCATCAGTTTTTAAATGAAGTGATATACGGAACAGAAAAAAACGTTAGCATCAAATCATTCAATAATCGGTTTGTTATCTGTGAAGATCTAATAGATACGGTCTCCGACTCAATCTTCCAGGAAAACCCATCTGCCATGCTAGAACTCTTCGTAATTCTTGGTGAGAACGAAAATATTCATGGAATTAGTGCATCTGTGATTCGACAGCTACTGCAGTCAGCTCACCTTATCGATAAAAAATTTCGATCCAACAAACATAATCAAAACCTATTTTTAAGGTTGTTGAGGTCCCCTTACAAGTTATCGATACAGCTCGCCAGGATGAATCGCTACGGAATCCTTGGTAAGTATCTCCCGGCCTTCGGCAAAATAATCGGTCAGATGCAACATGACTTGTTCCATATATATCCAGTTGATGTCCACACGTTGAAGGTAATCGAAAACATCCGCCGTCTCGCTCGACCCGAAGTCGCTAAACGCTTTCCTGTGCCGTCGCATATTTTCAAAAATCTAGCCAAACCAGAGCTCATTATCATAGCCGCATTGTATCATGACATTGCAAAGGGTCGCGGTGGCGATCATTCGAAGTTAGGGGGAGGCGAGGTCGTGAAATTTGCGAGATCGCATGACCTTGCTCTAGAAGAGGAAGAATTACTTAAATGGTTGATAGAAAATCACTTAGTAATGTCAGCAGTATCTCAGCGAGAGGATGTCTCAGATCCGAAAGTAATTAGTAAATTCGCGGCAATCGTTGGTGATACTATGCGCTTAGATTTTTTATATGTTTTAACCGTTGGAGACATCAATGCCACCAATCCGAGTCTTTGGACTGAGTGGAAGGGATCTCTAATGCAACAACTCTACTCGGCGACAAAAAGATACTTAAATCGGGTAAACCTGACTCCAATGGATAAAAATCGTTGGTCAGTGAATGCAAAACATAAAATCTTTTGTCGTTTGGGTGACATTGGAATCTCGTCATCAGCTGCTGAGAGCGTTTGGGCTGAGCTTGGATCGGAGTTCTTCCTCCGCGAAACCACGGAGGATGTCGTAAGATACACATCCGCGATTATTAAAAACTTTCGAGTTAAAGGTGGGCCAATCTCTCACAATAACCACGTAATTTTGCTTAAAAATATCGGTATTGAAGTGGAGATTGCAACACAAATCTTTGTATATTCGAAAGACATCCACAACACGCTTGCGGTCATCGCAGCAACGCTCGAAAAACTCGAATTAAACATTCAAGACGCGCGACTTCACACAAATGGTAATGGAGATGCTTTTGATGTGTTTTATGTACTTACCTCTGATGGCCAACCAGTTAGTAATGAAAGCGTATTAAGAGAGAGAATAATCGAGTCATTGTCTAGAGCAATTAGCAATCCTCGAACGGTGTCCATTTTGCCAAGTCGGAGGACGCCGCGCAGATTGAAGAGTTTTAAACGTAAAACTAAAGCAATCTTCAGCAGTAATCTAGAAAATAATACCACCGTTCTCGAGATACTGACTCCGGATAGACCTGGATTGTTGGCATTGCTGGCCAGTATATTCTTTCGCTTTAATCTTCGACTTCTTACTGCTAAAATTTCTACCTTAGGTGAGCAGGTTGAAGATATTTTTTATTTGACTAACTCGAACTATACTCCGATCAGTGATCAGACTGTTTGCCAAGAGCTTTCGAAAACGATTTGTGAGGAACTTGACTCTCGAAATCAATAAAACTTTCATTTTTGCTTAATGAGTGATCTCAGTTGATTATTGCCGATAACCTATCAACCACGTTGAGGTGATAAACTTGAATCCCGCCCTAAAAAGATTGGAGCAATACCCTTTTGAGCGCCTTAAAAAACTTTTAGATGTGGTTTCGCCAAACTCAAATTACAAATCTATAAAGTTGTCCGTCGGGGAACCTAAGCACAAACCACCTGAATTCGTGTTGCAAGCTCTCAGCATTGCGCGTAATGATCTCGGTTATTATCCAACAATTAAAGGAAGTCATATTCTTAGAAGCTCAGCCGCTGCTTGGCTTGAAAGGCGGTATAATCTAGCATCAGAATCAATTGATCCAGACACGCAGATCCTTCCAGTAAATGGAACACGGGAGGGCATTTTTTCATTCACTCAAGCATGCATAAACCCTGAAAATAATCCCTTGGTCGTCACTTGCAACCCTTTTTATCAAATCTATGAAGGCGCAGCCATTCTTGCTGGGGCCGAACTCTGGTATATAGACTGTCTTGAGGATAATCAGTTTCTGCCTGATTTCTCGAAGGTACCAACCAAGATTTGGGAACGCTGCCAGATTTTACATTTGTGCACTCCAGGCAATCCGACTGGTGCATGTATTGGGATTGATCAGATGTGTCTCGCTCTTCAACTCGCTGAAAAATATAATTTCATAATCGTCAGTGATGAGTGCTATTCAGAGGTCTACTTGGATGAAACATTACCTCCAATCGGCCTAATAGATGCATGCAAATTAGTGGGTAATGATGACTTCACAAGATGTATCATTTTTCATAGCTTATCAAAGCGTTCAAATTTGCCGGGGCTAAGATCGGGATGTGTTTCTGGTGACCGTATTCTCATCGAGCAATTTTTACTTTATCGGACTTACCATGGATGCGCTATGTCACTAACTGCTCAAGCCGCATCCATCGCTGCCTGGAACGATGAATCCCACGTCATTACAAATCGAAGAAAATATAGAGAAAAGTTTGCTAAAGTTACGGCTATGCTAAAGCCCGCACTAGAGTTTTTCGTACCAAAAGCAAGCTTTTATTTATGGCCAAAAACACCTATTGACGATATCTGGTTCTGCAGGGATCTATACCAAAAACAAAACGTAACTGTCTTACCCGGACAATATATGGGTCGAACAACATCAGTAGGGAATCCCGGCACAAATAGGCTAAGGATGGCGCTCGTAGCAGAGCTGGATGAGTGCGTGGAGGCCGCGGAACGAATCGTAAATTATGTTGAGGGTCTTTAGTGCGAAGAACTGAGCGAGCCTTCTACATAAAAAAGAAGCTCCAAAGCTTATATCCCGAAACACCGATCCCACTCAAACACGAGTCTGCATATCAGCTGTTAATCGCTGTACTATTAAGCGCTCAATGCACAGATGCACGCGTAAATAAGGTGACTCCATATCTTTTCAATGTAGCAAGCAATGCTTTTGATATGATTAAAGTGCCAGTTGACACCATTTATAAAATAATTCGTCCCTGTGGCCTGGCCCCTAAAAAATCTCGCGCGATTTCGGAGCTGTCTGATATCTTAGTTCGCTGTCATGGAGGTGAGGTGCCAAGAGAAATCAATCAACTGGAGGCATTACCCGGCGTTGGTCATAAAACCGCAAGTGTTGTGGTGTCCCAAGCATTCGGTATCCCAGCATTTCCTGTTGACACACATATCTTTCGCCTTGCTCAGAGGTGGGGTCTAACCAAATCAAAAAATGTCACAGGTGCTGAAAGTGATCTCAAAAAATCTTTCCCAAAAGACTCATGGAATTCCCTCCACCTACAAATGATTTTTTATGGGCGTGAATTTTGTACAGCGAGAGGGTGTGATGGGAGGGTTTGCGAAATTTGTCGAAATTGTTATCCGAATAGGAAAACAGTGTTTGTAGCTCATAAGGCCTGAACGATCCTGCTGTACAATTCATTGTTTTTGCACTGGTGTTAACATCCGGATTTTTGGTATGCTCTATCGTCTTGTGCTTTGAGAGAGAAAATCTTTGGCGACACTCTACGGAATTCACAATTGCGATAAAGTCAAACTTGCTCTCAAATGGCTAAAAAATGCAGGCATTGAGCATGAATTCCATGATCTCAGGAAAGACGGCCTCGCTCATTCAACAATAAATAGCTGGATACAACGCCTAGATTGGCAAACATTTTTAAATCGTCGGGGACTCACATGGAGGAGGCTATCTATAGAAAAACAACAGGAAGTCTCCAAGGCTAACGTAGCTGATTTTTTTAGAGAGCAACCAATGTTGATGAAGCGGCCTATCTTAGTTTACAAAGAAACTTTAGTCGTTGGTTTTAGTGAGGGAAAATACTCCGCTCTTTTTTTAAATAGAGCCGCGGATTCTGAATAATAATAAAGAGAAAGACACATGAATAAAATATACAGTTTCGGCATTGGGGTGGGTAGCAAAAATCAGAATGGCGAGTGGCTTGAGGTTTTATTTCCTGCTCCCCAGTTTAATCCAGATCCTGAGATCAGCGAGGTCCTAATGGCTGTCCTTGGTGACCGGACCGTGGACATAGAGTTAAATAATAATAAGGTGATTGCCTTAGAATCCGCACTAAGAACCAGCGGAGACAAGCTAATTGCTGACAGCCTCAGGATGCTATCAGCCTCTGATCGACCTCTTGTTGCAGTAATGTTAATCGGCGATAAGGCACCAACCTCGGTTCCCCAGGCATATCTCAAGCTACAACTCCTCTCACACAGACTTGTCCGACCCCACGACACAAACATAGATGGAATATTCACCACTCTGAAAACTATTGCTTGGACAAGCGCTGGACCTATTGATGTGGAGGAGCTAGCAAGCCGAACTGTGGAGGCAAAACTCAGAGGTCAGATCTTATCAGTAAACTGTATAGATAAGTTTCCAAAGATGGTTGATTATATCGTTCCATCTGGTGTGCGAATCGCTGATGCATCCCGAGTTAGATTGGGCGCTTACCTTGGAGAGGGTACAACAGTAATGCACGAGGGATTTATTAATTTTAATGCTGGTACTGAAGGGCCGAACATGGTGGAGGGTAGAATATCCGCAGGCGTTTTTTGCGGACCGGGTTCCGACATCGGTGGGGGCGCCTCAATCATGGGCACTTTGTCGGGAGGGGGAAATATGGTTATATCACTCGGCTCACAATGCCTGTTGGGGGCAAATTCTGGACTGGGGATACCCGTAGGTGATCGATGTACAGTTGAGGCAGGTCTTTACGTTACTGCAGGTACCAAGGTAGTTATTGTTCACGCTGATGGATCTGAAAGCGCTACGATTAAGGCGCATGCACTCTCTAATAAAGATGACCTGCTATTCAGAAGAAACTCGATGAGTGGGAGGGTCGAATGTCTAACGAATAATAATGCCATCCAATTAAATAAATCTCTGCACACATCAAACTAAAGATTTAAAGCATCACCTCAATATGATTTCGTGCTATTTAATTCTGACCCCTTGGATCACCACTTTTCTTAGTTCTAACTGCAAGCTATTTATAAAGAAAGGTCCTTTCAAAACGGGCCCTCCACTCGTTCTCGAGTCCTTCATGAGTCTGATAATTTTAAAAGATTTCTATAAAACATCACCAATCTTACATGGAGGCATAAAATTTAACTTATCAGCTGTACCTGACAAACGTAGCTCCATTTGCGAAGCCTCCGAAGTCACTATCCTATTTGTTTCTCAAGCTTGAGTAGTACCCGAATTGTACCAACGAACACCCCACCGAAGCGACTTGAGCTCGTCCTCGCTCTCGCTGATGAAGAGAGACAACGTGCCAAACATTGTCAACTAATCATCTGAGGGAATGAACCTTGGTTTTTCAGCATTATACTTTGGATTTAAGCCCTTACTTCCCCAATCCACATAGTTTGAGTAAGCGGACGGCCAATCACACGCTTCCCTCATCGCGCCTGCAGTATCCGTGAAATAACTAATATGGTAATGAGCGGAATTAATAACACCGCTACCCGGAAAGGTTAACCCTGCAAAAGCAAGCACCTGCGCAGTTGTGATATAAGTAGCATTTGGTCTAGTGTGATTCCCTCCGATTACTGTTGAGCAGTTTCCCAATCTGGGCAAGTGAGAGGACTCGAAGGACTCATATTTAACGGTGGCGCGAGTCGACACAGATGACTTAAATCAAAGGCAATATCGAGCGTAGGATTGTCTCATCCGCCATATTTCTCGTCATTGTTGAGGTTGGTCTGACAGACATGCTAATTACTTTTTACAACCGAGGCAAGTCGCGCCCTAACCTCAGTTAGTGGCGCGCTGACCTTCGCGGAAACATTATTCATGCTGTAATTCCCAATGCGAAGTCTAACCTTACTTTAGAAACCCTCGTTAGAGAGTTAGTTTGTGACAACCTCTATTGCTCCGCTGATAAAGTTTTTGCCAAAGAGTGTTAACTGTGGGACTCGCAATACCTCGATCCTATCAATATCAAAAAGGACAATGAGACCTCCTATTGGTCGGGTCATCTAAGTATCATCAAGATATGTGATGATAGAAGATTTATCGTAAAAAAAGAGGCTCACACACCCCTCAAAAACAATGAGACACACCAAGGATCTTGACCGCCCGAGCAACTAGCAAGTCCAAGAGGAACATTTTGCAGGACGTCTACATTAGTAATAATTCTCGACTTAAGGAAATTTCCGCTAAGTGCGATAATTGAAATCGGAACACGGTGGGCAGTTACAGATCCCTACCTTGCAGTCACCGTAACCTTATCCATCACGGAACCCGACCCTTCCTTTACGATTGCAATACCCGACATTATGATAAACTGAAGCAAAACCAATTTCATGATGACATTCTACGCGCCTAAAAAAATTTTCAGCAGTTGTCTCCCTCTCATTTCAAATAAATTACCAGAAGGCCTGCACATCCAGTGCACCGATATCTTTTGCTGGTAATATTTGTTTTATTTGTAGTTTTTTTTAGTTGACAATATAACTCACCGTATATGCCTGCGGCAAAAATGTCACGATCAAATGAAACAGCGCAACACAGTGGAGCTAGCGGTCTTCTGTGTGATCTTTCACCGTCATTGAATTTTCAGAAATCAAGAGGGAAGTGGACCTACAAAGATCAACTTTGAATTGCATTCTTAGCGATCATGTCCGCGATATCACCCAACAAGGGCTTGGGTAGATCATGACCAACCCCAGAAAGAATCTCCAAATTAGCATGAGGAATATGCAACGCGGTTTCTATTCCCCCACTTACTTGAACAAGTGGATCATCCTCTCCACTGATAACCAACACAGGCATCTTTAAACTTCTTAAGAGGTTTGAACGATCCGCCGCAACATTGATGGCGGCCATCTGCCGAAAATAACTGTACGGATTTCTCGCGCGTTTCGCCTCTGCTACAACCATTGCGCGAAGGGAGGCGTCAGTGACGGGATATTTTGGACTACCAATCATCTGCAAGGTCTCTACCGAATTATCTACCGCAGACTTTGTTTTTGAGGGCCTCTTTATCATTTGGAGTGCAACTCTTAACGTCGGTCCGCCTGACCCCCACGCCCCACTATTAGACATCATTGAGGTTAAGGACAGCACTCTGCCGGGATACCTTCCTCCTACTATTTGACTTATCATACCACCCATCGAAAAACCTACCAAGTGAGCCGCTGGTATCTCAAGAGCATCTAATATGCTGACAATATCCTCCGCCAAATCATCAAGCGTATAGGGGAGAGTAACGGGTACACCAAGGAACTTGCTCATAAATTGACGCGCGAGGCCGGGAGCACGCGAGCATTCAAACCACTCGCTCAGGCCAATATCTCGATTATCAAATCTAACAACATAAAAACCCTTATCAACAAGAGCCTCGCAAAACGCGACCGGCCAACGTACCAATTGGTTATTCAATCCTGCAACAAGAAATAACGGGCAATCTTTACTATCCCCAAAAGTTTCATAAGCAAAAGATCGACCATTTGCTTTTATATAAAGCGTAGAGTTGATATTGCTAAATCCATCTCTTCCTAGAGGTTCTATCAATTTCTCAACTCTCTTCGTAAGACTTTTTCGACCCGCGATTTGGGCAATTCAGATAAATATATTAATTTTGGGAACTCTATAGCTAAAAGATTTACCAGACAGTAGTTCATGACTTTTTTTCATGTAAAAGTACAAATTGTGGGCGCCCCAGAAGTCACTCCCGCTTCTTCAATTCTATCGTTTTTAATTGCCACGACGCACACTCCATTATTGTCAGCTACACCTTACACCACACCTCTAACATCCTGGGAATACGTTCAATCCCGATAAAATGACCATACCTTATAATGCGATCGATCATGGTCAACAACCCATCTTAGTGTATCACTCGAATGTCTCCGGTCCGAAAGCCCTCCTATCTACAATAATTAAAGGATTGCCAAAGCGCAAATTGACGCCAATATAAGGAACTAAAAGCTTCCAAAACCAAGTCGAAAGCTCTTTCGCACGTCTTAACTCCTTAATTTCAATATGAGCATACATTTTGTATAAGTGACGGGAACGGTGTGCTTAAAATATCAGCATGCTGAGAGCCACGTCCCACAAAAATTTTAGCCTTACCTTTCCTGATCTGAAGCAATATACCCGCTCTTGCCTAATCAGCATCAGTGAAAAATATTGCCTCAAATTTTTTACGGTAAATTTTATGGGTGGTATGCCTGTCAGATTCCAAGATCACTTTGGCATTCGCTGAAATATTAGTTTTGATGCCGGCGGGAGACGCACGCGACACTTCGATCTTACCCCTTAAATAAGCCACCCGCCTCCTCAGGGAGTTAAAAAACCACGCATGACACATTAATGGCTTGAGTAAGCATTTTGCATCGGTGCGGAAATCGGACCAAAAGCACGCGACAAATTCGTAATAACCGCACACTTTGCCGCACTTACTAAGGGCAAGAAAGCCTTACCTCTGCTAACAGCACTCAATAATTAACTGAAAACAGGCCATGTCTACAGAAAGATCCTTTAAAAATCTACTAGTGAAAATTACAAAATTACTAACCAGTATATTTTCTGAGCCATAAAACATCTCTACAGACGTCGCAAACGTCATCAACGCTACTGGCTTCGATACATCAAGCTCGATTATTATAACGCCGAATAGCTTGTCCAAACTTTCTGAGTTTAGCGTTTAAAATAGGTCCGGGAGCGCCTCGCCTTCCTTCTGAGCTAGTGCAATTTTACATCTTTTCTGAAGCAATTTTTCGCGAGTGCCCTGCCAATTTCCGACGCAAAATCCATAACTAGGGGCACCCTCGCTCCGAAAATACTTAGATAAACGGCCGTAGCAATCTTCGGTCGTAATTCAAGATATATCCTGACGGCAAGTACCAACATCCAACATAAGTCCCTTCCATTAGTTTTTAAAGGCATCCAGTCAGATGATTTTGCCACCGAAACCAGATTCTAAAACACGATCTAAGCAACCTCAAAAAGCCCAGCTGCACCCATGCCACCCCCCACACACATGGTGATCACCACATACCTTTCACCGCGACGTTTTGCTTCTATCAGCGCATGCATTGTCATCCGTGTCCCGCTCATCCCATATGGATGCCCTATAGAAATTGAACCACCGTTAACGTTGAGACGATCTGGATCAATACCTAACTTGTCACGACAATAGATAACCTGCACTGCAAAAGCCTCATTTAGTTCCCAGATACCTATGTCATCCATGGACAGACCATTACGATCAAGCAACTTGGGAACAGCAAAAATGGGTCCAATCCCCATTTCATCTGGTTCACAACCGGCCACAGCCATTCCCCTATAAATTCCAACAGGTTCTATATTACGTCTCTCTGCCTGCTTTCCATCCATTAGAACAACAGCAGCAGCGCCATCAGATAGTTGCGATGCATTCCCACCAGTGATAGTACCCCCTGGGCGTACAACCTTGAGACCGGACAGTGCCTCTATGCTGGTACCCGGGCGGTTCCCCTCATCTTTTGTTAAGGCGACCTCTTCTTCTGTCACCTCACCCGTCTCTCGATTAGTTACTAACTTAGTGGCGGTCACCGGAATTATTTCATCATCAAATTTTCCCGCTTGCTGAGCTGCTGCCGTGCGGGCCTGCGAAGTCACTGCGTACTCATCTTGAGCCTCGCGCGAAATACTATACCGATTAGCCACCACCTACGCCGTATCGAGCATAGGCATGTGGATTGAAGGTGCGTTCTTAATGGACTTTGGATCCAACAGACGGTGGATATTCATGTTTTCATTCTGAACAAGACTAATCGACTCACATCCACCGGCTATCACTACTGATGCGCCATCCAAAGCAATATGTTTTGCACCCATAGCTATACTCATTAGTCCCGAAGAGCACTGCCTATCAACCGTTGTTCCTGCAACGCTAACAGGCAATCCTGCAGCAACCGCTGCCTGACGACCCAGATTAAAACCCTGCGTGCCTTGTTGCATTGCCGCTCCGAAAATACAATCTTCTATCTCATCGGGGTCGACTCCACTTCTTTCAACCGCTGCAGATATGGCGTATGACGCCATTGAGGGAGATTCAAGATTATTAAATGCACCTCTATATGCCCTGCCAATTGGTGTCCTAGCCGCGGACACAATAACTGCTTCACTCATAATAGCCTCCCCTAAATAATTAATAATGCCTCAATTGATTTTGATGAAAAGTATGCCAGTTAGTAAATCAGGATTGCATGTGGGCCATCGCCTTTGTGACAAATTTTTCAGTTTGTTTGCCACCAGACCGCAACGCCTTATTCTTAGAAAGATCGTTCACGGACTCCCAATTATCCCGAATATTTTCAGGGCTTTGATCCACTGTGGGTAAAAATATACCATCTGTCTCGAACATCGAGGCTGTCGCATAACCCCCAGCGCCAGCACATAAGATTATCCGAGTAGGGGCATCCTCATCACAGAGCAATAAAACACCAGCACTCACAGATTCCTGAGTCATCAAACCGATTATCTGTGCAGGCAAGATATCCTCCGTCATTCGAGTGCCAGCAGTCGGAGCCAGCGCATTTACATGGATATTATTTTTATTTCCCTCTAGCACAAGAGTATTCATAAATCCGAGCACTGCCATCTTCGCTGCACCATAGTTTGTCTGGCCGAAATTACCGTACATACCACTGGCCGAGGTCGTCATAACAATACGACCATAGTTTTGTGACCGCATTATATCCCACACCGCTTTAGTGCAATTCACCGAGCCCATTAGATGCACATCTACCACGAGTCGGAAATCATCTAAATCCATATTACTAAACGACTTATCCCTGAGGATTCCCGCATTGTTAATTAAAACATCAACACGACCCCACTTAGCTTGCGTTTCAGTGACCATGTCTTGCACTTCTTCATAATTTGCAACGTTCGCTGAATGCGAGAAAGCTTCTCCACCCATTGCTTTTATTTCTTCAACCACTTTGTCAGCGGTTGTGGTCGATGCACCCGTACCATCCCGAGCACTACCTATGTCGTTCACAACGATCTTTGCGCCGCGCTCTGCCAATGCTAATGCATGCGAACGGCCGAGACCATTCCCGGCACCCGTTATTATCGCTACACGGTCAGTAAAACCAATACCCATCATTTTTCTCCAAGATAACCGCTAATTCGTCATTTGACATGTCAACCACTCGGCAACCATCGCTGGTTTTTCGCCACCTTCAATCTCGATAGTAGCCTCAACTTTAAAATCATATTGACCGGGGCGTTTTTCTGTAATCTCCAAGATAGTGGAATGACAACGGATTCTACCGCCAACTCTCACTGGAGCGACAAACCTTACCTTATCGAAACCCTTATTTACTCCCATGTAGATACCCTCTACCACCAGGTTAAAGCTCTCAGAGAAATGAGAAAGCATAGAAAGAGTCAAAAAACCATGTGCCACTGTCCCGCCAAAAGGCGTATTTGCGGCCGCCTCGGGATTAACATGGATGAATTGCCGGTCTAGGGTACAGTCCGCAAATATGTTTACCTGTTCCTGAGTGACCTCGAACCATTCGGTAGGTTCGCAAACATAACCGCTGTAATTTTTTATCTCCGACTTCTTTATGGACTTTGGCATTTTACCCTCCTTTCAAATTATTTCTTTCAGCTCCAGATACGACACTCCCCCGAATCCCCCGATGATCCATAGGCCTTTTAAATATATAAATAGATAGTGTGCCGAACATGTTATAAAGTAACCACGACGTGCGATGTCTGGTATGGGTATTTTTAGAAAAAGATCCCACACACAAAAAATTCACTTACTTGATGAATTCAGTACAAGAGAATGTGATGTCAACTTTAAAAAGTGGTAATCTCAAGTTCGCTAGGTTTTTATTTTTTTGGCGCAGTTTGTTCGAATTGAGTCAGGAGCAAATGGCTGATCGCGTTAACTGCTCAGCTCGACACATTAGTCGCCTTGAAAACGGTAGCTCCCATCCCAGTCGATCTCTTGTGACTGCAATCATAAGCGCGTTTTCCCTGGGGCAACGTGACAGCAACCATCTTATGATCGCTGCGGGTTTCCTGCCATCCGGAGAGCAGAAAAGTGTATTCAATATACATGCACCTGAGATGAAATGGCTCAGGAAGTCAATGACACTGTCACTGAAAGCTCTCGACCCATATCCGTCAGTGCTGACGGATGATATAAATGATATTCTAATGGTAAATCGCGGATGGGTCGGCCTATTCAGCCAAATCATCAGTGCCTCTGTAATTGAAAATACCTCAAACTTGACCGAGTTCTTGTTCTCTAGAGAGGGAGCCGGATCCTATATAAGTGCTCGTGAAAATACCCTTTCTGTCATCTTAATGTCGCTAGAGCAACGTTCACTCTACACAAATGAGTCTCGAGACATTCGGCTCAGGGATAAGCTGGCTTCTCACAAGATTGTCCCACCAGACTGGCAGGAACGGGCGAGAAAGCTTGAACCAATGCCAAGCTTCAAGATACAGCTCAGCCTTAACGGAGAATTAAAGAAATTCATTAATGTCACAAGCTCTGTAAGCACTCTTGGGCCAGCTGTCCAGCTTTCTGGGAGGAGTCTCAACCTTAGTACTTTTTATCCAGAAGAGGATAATATAGTTCTTCCTAGTTTTAGTGACTCAACTCTTTCTCACCCGCTTTTATTTTATTAACATTAGTGGCTTCTAGTCCTAATCAATTGGCGCGTGCCCTGATCCACAATGCGGCAATGCTTATTACCGAAAAACCAATGTGTGCTTACAGTGAGATTGGTTATGGGATGGCTGAGTCACATTTCTCAGGGCGGCTCAAAACAACACCGACGACGCCAAGCCCCGCTAACACTCGATTGAATAAAAATCTGTAGCAATCGCTAATTCCCCTTTGCAGATGCAGTATAATGGAGCTCGAGATATAAAGTTTTTAAAACCGAGACTCTTCAGTAAACTCATGATATCAACTAGATTTTATAGCAAATGAGGCTAAGACAAATTGATAAAAAGCAGATGGGCCTTAACCATACTAATTACGGTGATTTCTACTGTAATAATTTCATGGTTTTATGCAACGTTCGATCGTGGAATATATGATATTCGTTATCATACCCCGTCAGCTTTTATTCCTCAAAAAGCAGATCCAGCAACACTGAGAGCTACAGAGTCCGGGCCCGTGATCGGATTCAATGGCCTTGAAGACACTCATATTTGGCTCGGAATTCCTTATGCAAAACCTCCCAAGGGAGATATGCGCTGGCTAGCCCCAAGGCCGTCTGCACTTTGGGAGGAGACATTAGAGGCCCTCCATCCAGAATCTCCGTGCATACAACCTTGGACAAGGTTATCGGGCGTCTATGGTTCTGAGGGGATTGTAGTGGGCGATGAAGATTGTCTTTACCTTAATATCTGGGCACCCCGTTCTGCAGCGGTTAACTCAGCGCAAACCGAAGAGCAGTTACCCGTCATGGTGTGGATTCACGGTGGAAGCAATCTTGTGGGATCAGCAACTCACCTTAGTGGCCACAAACTAGCTGGAACGCAGCAGGTGGTTTTTGTGTCAATTGGATATCGATTAGGTCACCTTGGTAATTTTTCTCATAGAGCATTTAGGAATACTGGAGAGATACCACTCGACGCCTCCGCCAACTTCGGCCTCCTAGATATCATCACAGCACTTTCATGGGTAAAAAAAAATATCGCAAATTTCGGCGGTGATAACGAAAATATCACTCTTTTTGGAGAGTCCTCTGGCGGAAGAAATATTATGGCAATGATTGCCTCACCTCTTGCCGAAGGTCTGTTTCATAAAGCAATTATTCAAAGTGGATCAATGAGAACCGAGTCTATAGCCCAGGCAGAGAACTTCAGCGATGACAAGATTGATGGTTATTTCTCAAGTAGCAACGAGTTGATCGCACAATTGTTTCAGGATCTTCTTATAGCGTCTAATAGGAAGGAGGCAAAGCGCGACATTCAATCAATCGGTGACGAAAATCTTGCTGGAGTTCTGCGCAAACAAGACGCAAGTCAGATAGTCACTGCAGATCTACGTAATCAATTTGTAAGAGCAGGAATCCACCAAATACCTCAACTGATAAGAGATGGAATCGTTCTCCCGAAGAAACCCATACCAAGCCTGTTGGCCTTCCCCACGGATTATAACAATGTTCCAATAATTCTCGGGGCAAACCGTGATGATGCCAAATCTTATATGGCTTTTGAAAAAGAAAATGTCTATTGGTATGCAAATATTTTTCCAAGGATTCGTGATAATTCAAAGTACTCTCGCAGAGCGATGTTACGATCGTTGCAAACTCATGCGCTCGCTGTGGAAAAGCCTGCTGAATTGTTTGCAAAAAGTCGTTTAGATGTCGATGCACCAATGAATGTATTCACCTATCGATTTGATTGGGATGAGCTTCAATCTAACTCACTCTGGAACTTAACTGAACTAATTGGTGCTGGACAAGGCCTCGAAATAGAGTTTGTATTTGGAGAATTTGTAAGCGGGCTATCAATACCAAATCTTTATGACCCTGTGACCGAGGATAGTCGTGATACACTGTCGGAGCTAATGATGAATTACTGGGGAAACTTTGCATACTCCGGCTCTCCAAATGACGGCAGAACTATGGACCAACCTTATTGGAAAGCATGGTCAGTAAAAGGGAATAACACTTTGCTACTCGATAGCGAGGATGGAGGAGGCGCTAGGATGCATGAACGGCGGCTTAAAATAGAGGACCTAACGAAGCATATTCAACTATTTTCAAAGGAGCTTGACCAGCATCAGCGGTGTAAACAGTATGCACGTGCCTTCCTATTCTCCTTGCAGAGTAGTGATTTCTGGGATGAGGAGTACTATAATAGAATCCCTTTTCAGGGATGCAAAATATATAAAAAACAGAATTTTAAACTGTATTTCTAATTAATATTATAATATTTAAAAGGCTCGTTCAGCTTTCGTTGGCCCAATCCGAGTTAACAGATAAAAGGCTCTTTTTTTGATGATACTTGTTTTCATACGTTATGTTCATCGGACTTCTTTGTAAATTCAAATATTAAAAATTGATCCACATATCGCATATCGGTTTGGCAAGGACGTACCGATGGTGCATCGTTCTACGTGTTCGAGTGCATAACTATGGGAGCCATTCGATTTCATGATAGTCACAGATAATGCGGAGAATATTGGCTCGATGAAAGCTCAATATGATGGTGATCTGATTTTATCCTAGATGAATCTGGTTGAGAGCGTTAAGCGATAGACTCCCGTTTTTTTAGGGGTGATACTAGCGCCCAAAAGCCAAAGCGGCTCAGAAATTTATTCCTTCTTCCGATCAAATCTGCCTATTCGTCGAGATACTGAGCCCATTTCAGACTCAGCAATTACTCCTTACCCCTTACATTTGGAGATCCGACTTATATATAAACATGGCATAGAATAAGACTATAGACCCCGCTAAAGCACGTAATTAATCTTACGGATTTATAACTCTTATTGGGCGAGAGTGAGGCTAGCTCCGCAAATGAAGCAATCTCCATAGAGTAATATTCACACCAAACGACGCTTAAAAAGCGTATAAAACTCATTCATTTGAGGCTTATGGTAGTCAATACCAAAGCAATCGGTGAAATTGAATGTTAGTTACACAGTTCTATCTTGAGGTGCGCTTTTTATTGATTCCCTACAACTCTGATGTTTCAAAGGGCTATATTTTTTCAGAGCGAAAAATAACGAGAGAGCTGATCGACTTATAATAACCACTACTACAATAAAATTAAGAGCCTGTGGTTGAGGTGACACAGATGAAAGGTAATTAGAAAACTCGTAAGAAGTTATCCCCCGAAGACCCACTCACCAAATTCGATTCTTATGAACACCTCATGCAAAAACAAATTGGGCCCTAACCCCAAAGGGAAGATTACGTCTGAGCAACGCTAAAAACAGTTCTCTCCCCACGAAACCGAATGAGAGAAAATCCATATCGAATGCTAATGAATCTTACCTTCAGACTCATATATCGGGCTTGTGACAGCTTATGAAGCATTCTCTTTAAGCAAATTTAGAAAAGAATCACAGATTATAGGACTTTCGTGCGATTTGGGAGCAACAGAAAGATCAATGGGTGAATTTGCTCACTGGCGGGGATCGTAGGCTGTTTTGGCAACAGAAAATCTCGTCAAACTTAATCTGTAGTACTCAGGCACCCGGAGGTGTTCGTAACCACAGTGTCAGGAATTCAAATGTGATTCTCCGCAGGTGGGGACTTTGATGCGAAGTCTGTGCAAGGATCAAATTTCACTGGAATTGGTTACAAGGAGGGTGTCCCAACTAGCGGTGAAATTAAGAGCTCAGATCCTAATCAAGATTCTCAATAAAAATCGCTGATCGGGTATCTAAGTGCGGTAATGGTGCTATTTAAGATTAGGTGCGGGTGGCAAAAGGTGTGGATCGACCACATTGAGCAATCAAAAGAAAAAAATTATAAAGCTGTCCGAGGAGATGACAGAGAACTGGATAATCAAGACTTTCTGCCTACAGTGGACTCAGAAGGAGTATTTCAAAAGCCATACTCGCACCTGAATAACTTTTGTTTCATGGGGGCGCTACAGTACAAAATCGCGCAAATACTCTACCCATCTGGTTTTGACGAAAAGCAAAACTTTCCACGTCCTTCATAGCAATACTACTGATAGGCTCAGCACCAGTATAATCAGAGTTATCACCACACTTGCGAGGTGTAAACGATTGAATTGCTGATCATTTCCCTCATCACGACTTCTGTTGGTCATGGGAATCAGAACGTAAGCCACCATTGACAGTACAGCAGAAATACCACTGGCAAGTGAGGATGACCAATTAAGATAGACAAGCGCACAAAAGTTGCTTAATAATGATAGTAGTAGGATTATAAGAAAAAACCGCGGAAAAATTGTTCTCAGAAAGAGTGAGCTGTGGTCTTGTGG
>MDTB01157767.1_pt1 | contig 61519 bp, 65 predicted proteins | sample 811161 | NCBI WGS metagenome assembly MDTB01 (sample SAMN05326650, study PRJNA326480) | marine metagenome | isolation source: seawater | place: Mediterranean Sea | collected 2009
AAATCAACATCATTTAAATTTGAATATGGATTATTTTTATAAAGAATATAATTATCAAAATCCACACCGTATGCAGTGAACATATTATTTAAAAAAGATAAAATTATTGCTGGATTATTTATTAAGGACTCTCTAATAACTTTTTTATACAATTTATCTTTTGAATTTCTGCCAATTTTGCCTGTTAATTTAGGATCCCAGAAATTAAAATAAAAAACATTTGGCTGATACATAATATTTTCTGTTATCTCGTTATTATTTTTAAATTTTCCAAAAAGTTCATAATAAAAATCAATATGATTTTGACCATCAGATTTATATGCATCGTTTAAGGGTTTTTTTAATTTTTTGTAAGAATTTGGATTCTCCTCTAGAATTTGAAAAATAAGATTAAATAATCTTTTAGAATGTTTACCATTTTGGTTGTGAACTATAATAGTTCCATCTGGTTGGCCTGGATATATTTCACTTTTAAATTTACCTGTACTTTTTTTTTCGATATTAAACGCTTTTTCATAAATTGTAATGCTAGAAGGTAGAGAGGAATAAAATCTCCACATTGATTGATCCATAGTTGAGTTAGATACATTTAATACTGTTGAAAAATCTTTTGTTAGTATTGATCTAGTGACGGTCCAGGTCGATAATATAATTAATGTTACACTTATAATCGTAATAGTAGGTTTTAAATATTTTTTTTTATTTTTAGAAAAAATATAATTTAAAAAAAAATAGATAATAAACGAAATAAAAACCAATTGACCTTCCCATTTAGTTAACCAGCATAATATGGACGATACTAATCCTATGTATAGAAAAAAAAACTTTCTTCTTTTATGAAAACTTATTACTGAAAAAAAAGTTAATATTACAAGAAAATACATCAGTTGTTCAGCTGAAATAAATTTTATGAGGATGTAAGGTATAGATGTCATACCATATAAAAAAGTTACAAAAAATGCATATTTTTTATTACCAGTTAAGTAAATAAAAATTATGTAAAAAAAATATATAGTAAATAATGATAAAATTGCCTGTAAAAAAATAAATATATAAAATGTATCAAAAAAAAAAGTGCCAGAAAAAAATAAAACTAGAGGATATACGGGAGGTCTATCCAATGCGAAAATATCAAATGGGGTACTTATAGAGTTTTTAGAAATAATTATAAAAAAAATACTAAAAATAATTAAGAAAATTATTGAAATTATTTTTATTTTTGATTTTATAAAGCCCTTAAGCAAAACAAAAATAACTGAAAAAGATAAAATGCATAATGCTAAAATTAATCCTAACTTCCAAAAATTTTTAGCAATACTTGAACCATAATTGTAAAAAGTGGCTGAGTCACAATGAAAGTCTATTGGCTGATTATATATATAGATTGAACTAAATAACATAGAATTAATTAGTAAAATTGCTATATGAATTGTTTTTTCTTGCATCAATTTTTAAAAAATAAATTTTTGTTATAAAGTTCTGTCAAATTAATATATCACTCTCATTATCAATAAATAATATTGTATACTTTTAAGGTTTCTTTTATCCCCTTGGTTAGATTATAATTAACTCTATAACTGATATTACGATAAATTTTTGAGTTATCAGATCTTAGACATTCTTTTTTTGGATGAAATTTTAATTTATATTTTAATTTAAGTACTTTTAAAAAAGTATTAAGAAATTCTAAATTTGAGCTACAATTTCCACTTCCAATATTATATATTCCTGATTTCAAATTTTTAAATGTAAGATCTTTAATAATATTACATGCATCTCTCACATAAATAAAATCATTACAACCAGTAGTATTTTTTAAATTAAATTTTTTTTTAACTTTATAGTGAAATATTAAATTTTCTAATAAAGAAGTCTTTTTTGCATACGGACCATATACGAAAAATAATCGCCCCCAAATAAACTTAATATTATTTGTTTTATTTAATTTTTTTAGAAAATTAAGAATTTTAATTTTACTTTCTGCAAAATTATTTAGTTTAATCTTGCTATTATTATTTTCTTTTACTTTTTTTTTCAAATCACCATATTCCCAACAAGATCCAATAGAAATAATTTTTTCGCATTTGTATGAAGCTAAAATATTATAGATTTTTTTTTTATTAGAAAAATTAAATAAATTATTTTTTTTTGTATAATTTGGAATACCTTGCCAACTTAAATCTAAACAAATATTTGGTTTAAATTTCTCAACAATTTTTTTAAATTGTGAAGTATTATTTAAATCGCATCTTTTAAATTTAAATCTTTTTAATCTCGGTGGCGATCTAGATAAACACAAAAATTCATATTTATTAGATTTCAAATTCTTTAAAAAATTTGAACCTAAAAATCCACTGGCCCCTAACAGTAGAACCTTCATATATATTTTAAGTTTTTATCTTTTTTTGAGATTACCAAAGGTTTTGATGGCCATTTTATATTTATTTTTGGATCATTATAGTTAAATCCCTTTGAGTGACCAGGTTTATAAAAGTTTGACATTAAATACAAAAGCTCAGTACTTTTTGATTGTGTTAAGAAACCAGTTGCATATTTAGTATCAATAAAAATAGCAAAATTATCTTTTTCATTTAAAACAAATGATTTGTATTTAAGATAATTTTTAGAGTTTTTATCTATATTGATTGCAACAAAAAATAACTTTCCTTTTGTACAATATACGATTTTCTTTTCTGCAGATTTACCGATTTGATAATGCAATCCTCTTAAAGTTCTATTTTTAGGATTTGTTGAAAGATTGATTTGTTTTATTTCAAAATATGAATTTGATTTTTTAAATATTTTTTCACAAAATATTCTTCTAAATACTCCTCTCTTATCGATATGTTTATTCAACTTTAAACGTTTTATTCCATACATAATTATAATCTTTTATATGAATTAAATTTTTAAAACTATTTATCATTAACTAATTATGTAATTGATAAGGTAGTTATCTCATATTATAACAATTTTCATGGAAATTAAAAATGCTATATTTCTTGACCGCGATGGCACTTTAAACAAAGGAATTGTTAAAGAGAATGAAGAAAAATTTAAATTGCGACCACCTCATACTTTAGAAGAATTACATATTTTTCAGGATATATATTATTTAAAAAATTTTCACGGTAGGTATCATCTATTTATAGTTACCAATCAGCCAGATATAAAAAAAGGATTTCAAACTATGGAATTTAACCAATTTATAAACTCTTCAATTTTAAAAGAGGCTAATATCACAAAAATATATAGTTGTTTTTGTCTTGAAACAGACACAGGATGTGATTGTTATAAGCCAGCCCCTGGAATGATTTTTAATGCTGTAACAGAATATAATATTGATATTGATAACTCTTATTTTATAGGAGATACATGGCGTGATATAGGATTATCTAAAAATGTAAATTTAAAATCTATATTAATAGATAGAGGACATTACAAAAGAATGGAAAGTGATTTTTTAGAAAGAGGACTTACTCCAGACTATAAAATTACTAGTTTTTTGGAACTTGGAAAGATTATAAAATAATAAATTATTTGGAACAAATGATTCATAAAACAACTATCTTCTCAATGTTTGAATTAGCCTGGTTTGATGTAAAAATTAGATATACAAGATCAATACTTGGTCCATTTTGGATTACACTAAGTATGGTTATTTTGATTTCTGGCCTATCTTTTGTATTTGTTTCCCTTTTTGCTGTTCCATTGCATAAGACCATGCCCTGGGTAACATTAGGAATTATAATTTGGAATTATATTTCAACCTATTTAGATGAAGCCTCAACGTTATTTATAGACGGTAAAATTCTAAATATGAAAATAGAACCAATGAAATTAATAATAATTAATATTTTTAAACATTTGATAATTTTAGCTCATAATTCGGTTGTAATCATCGCAGTTATTTTAATTTTCGATTTAAAAATTACAGCTAACTATTTTTATCTTTTTTTTGCATTTTTTGTGATTATTCTAAATTCAATATCTTTTGGTGTTTTATTCGGATTTTTATGTTGCAGGTATAGAGATTTTATTTTGATAATTAGAAATTTAATTTATTTGATTTTTTTAATGACACCAATTTTTTGGATGCCAGATGTTTTGAAGGGAAATCGTATGATTTTAGCTGATATCAATATAGTTTATCAAATGATTCAATCAGTTAGAGATCCAATATTAGGAAATGCTCTGTCAAGTTATACAATTACTTATTTATCAGTATTTACATTTATAACCTCAATATTGGCAATTATAATTTATAAAAAATTTAAAAAAAAAATTGTCTTTTGGATTTGATGTCAAAAATTGTTGTTAAAAATTTGTCTTTAGAAATACCATTAATTGGTCAATCAAGACTATTTCAAAAAAAAATTGATAAAAACTTTACTCAACAAAATATTGGATCTACAAAAGTTATAAAAAATAAAATAGTTTACTCAAAAATATTAGATAATGTTAATTTTGAATGTAATGATGGTGATAACATTGCATTATTGGGTCATAATGGATCTGGAAAAACTACTTTATTAAAAGTTATAGCGGGGATTTATTATCCCTCTTCAGGTTCAATATATACTCAGGGATCAATTTCTTCTTTGTTGGATGTAAATTCAATTTTAAAACATGATTGTACGGGATATGAAAATATTAAATTATTTTGGTTACATTATAATAAGTCAGTAGATTTAAAAGCTTTAGTATCGAATGTTGAAGAATTTTCTGATTTGGGAGATTTTCTAAACATGCCTGTAAAAATTTATTCTTCAGGTATGGCAGCTAGATTATTATTTTCATTAACTACTTTTATCAAACCTGATATACTATTAACCGATGAAGGTATAGGTGCTGGTGACGAGGCTTTTAAAGATAAAGCTAAAAAATTAATGGATGAATATATGAATTCAGCTAAAATCAAATTTTTTGCAAGTCATCAATTGGATTTTATTAGAAAAAACTGTCAAAAGTTATTTTTAATAAAGAAGGGCAAGCTAACAGTTTATAATGATATTGAAGAGGGTATAAGTTACTATACTTCAATAAATTATAATTCGAATTAAAATTTAATGATAAATGTTGTTGATTTTATATTCATAATAATTAAAAAGTCCGAATGCAAGATAATATCATTTTAAACTTGATTTCTGACCTAAATATTGAAATTTATTTAGATACAGCAGATCTTGAAATTATCAAAAAAAAAGCAGCAGAGCCTTACATTAAAGGTTTTACTTCTAATCCCTCACTTATGGCAAAGTACGGTATAAAATCATACGAAAATTTTATAAATGAATTTTTAAAAATTTCTGGAAATAAACCTGTTTCTTTTGAAGTTTGTTCTGATGATCTTCAGGTAATGTATGAGCAAGCCAAAAGAATTAATGAATTTGGTGATAATATATTTGTTAAAATTCCTTATTATAATACCAAGGGTCTTGATACGATTAAGGTAATTAATGATTTAACTAGTCAAAATATAAATGTAAATGTAACTGCAATAATGACATTTGATCAAATAAAAAATATTGTAGATACAAAAAATGATGAAACAGAAACAATATTATCAATTTTTGCTGGAAGAATTTCTGACAGTGGTAGAGATGCAGCTGATACTATTAATCGAAGTGTAGAATATATTAATTCAACAAAGAAAAATTTTAAAGTTCTTTGGGCAAGTGTCCGAGAAATATACAATTTATATGAAGCAAACAATTGTGGTTCACATATAATTACAATTACTCCTGAATTAATCTCTAAAATTAAATTAAGAAATAAAGATTTAAAAGATTACAGCATTGATACTTCAAAAATGTTTTATGAAGATGCATTAAAACATAAAATAAATATATAAATATATGTCAAAAATTCTAGTTACTGGTGGTGCCGGATATGTTGGTTCTAGATTGACTCTAGATTTAGCAGAAAAAAATCACGAGGTTATAATCTATGACTCATGTTATTTTGGCAAAGACCACATAAAAGATAACAAAAATATTAAATTAATTGAGGGTGATATTAGAGATAAAATCAAATTTGAAGCAGCAGTAAACGGGTGTGATACCGTTATACATTTAGCCTGCATATCAAATGACCCAAGCTTTGATTTGAATGAAGATTTAAGTAAGTCTATAAATTTCGATTGTTTTGAGGATTTAGTGAGCATTTCAAAAAAAAATGGAGTTGAAAAATTTATATATGCTTCAAGTAGTTCGGTATATGGTTTCTCAGATGATCCAAATGTAACAGAGGAACATCCATTAGTTCCATTAACATTATATAATAAATTTAAAGGAATGTGTGAACCAGTTTTAAAAAAATATTTAGATAATAAATTTCGAGGTGTTATAATTAGACCAGCAACGGTCTGTGGTTACGCACCACACTGTAGGCTAGATTTATCTGTAAATATTTTGACCAATCATGCTGTAAACAATAAAAAAATAATTGTTTTAGGAGGAGGTCAGCAAAAAAGACCAAATTTACATGTCAATGATATGTCTAGAGCGTATTTAAATTTAATGGATAACGATTTTAAATTAATAAATGGTGAAACTTTTAATGTAAGCTTTGAAAATAAAAAAATAATTGAATTAGCTGAAATAGTTTCTTCTAATGTAAAAAAATTTTTCAATTATGATAAGGTAGAAATTGAAGTTAAATCTGAAACCGTTGATAATAGATCCTACCATGTAAACTCTGATAAGATAAAAAAAGTTTTGAATTTTGAACCTAAATATAACATTGATGATGCTGTTAATTCGTTGTGTCAAGCATTTAAAGACGGAAAACTACCAAATAGTTTAACTGATCCAAAGTATATAAATGTTACAACGTTAAAAAATATGGATGTCATATAAAAAAAAAAAAATAGTTTTAATCACTGGAGCAGCAGGCTTTATTGGAAGTCATACAATTGATTTTTTTTTAAAAAAAAATTATGAGGTAAGAGGTATTGATAATTTTTCAGGAGGAAACATAAAAAATATAGAACACCTTAAAAAAAATAAATCTTTTAAATTGGAAAAAGCAGATATATTAAAATTAGAAAAAATAAATAAATTTATTAAAGAATGTCAATATGTAGTACATTTTGCAGGGGTGGGAGATATAGTTCCTTCTATTGAAAATCCAAAAAAATATTTTGAGAATAATGTTCAGGGAACTGTGAATTTGTTAAATACTTTAGAGATATCTAAAATAAAAAAATTTGTTTATGCCGCATCTTCGTCTTGCTACGGAAAAGCAAAAACTCCAACAAATGAACTGCATAAAATAAATCCTTTATATCCATATGCTTTATCTAAATATATGGCAGAACAAATTTGTTTTCACTGGAATAAAGTTTATAAATTACCAGTTAATTCTATAAGAATATTTAATGCATATGGTACGAGATCTAGAACTACCGGAGCATACGGTGCTGTATTTGGAGTTTTTTTAAGACAATTAATTTCTAATAAACCTTTAACTGTAGTGGGTGATGGAAAACAAAAAAGAGACTTTTTGTATGTTACTGATGTTGCTGAAGCTTTTTACAAAGCCTGTGTGACTAATTTAAATAAAGAAGTATGGAATTTAGGTTCAGGCAATCCCCAATCTGTGAATAAATTAATAAAAATTTTAAATCCAGTCGGAAGAATAAATATACCAAAGAGACCAGGAGAACCGAGTATAACTCACGCGAATATTTCAAAAATCACAAAAGATCTAAAATGGAAACCGAAAGTTTCATTTGAAGATGGTGTATCAAAGATACTAAATAATATTGAATATTGGAAAAATGCCCCTTTGTGGAATAAAAATAATATAAAAAAAACAACAAAATTATGGTTTAAATATCTTAAATGAAAAATTATTTAGATAAGATTTTAACAGCAAATGAAATCATAAAAAAAATTGGAGTTTTCCCAAGACCTGAAAAATTAAAAGTAAGTATGTGCCATGGTGTTTTTGACCTTGTACATCCAGGTCATATAAGACATTTAACTTATACTAAATCCAAAAGTAATATCCTAATTGTAAGCATTACATCAGATATACATGTTAAAAAAGCTGACCTTAGACCATATGTACCACAAAAATTAAGAGCTGAAAATCTTGCTGCATTAGAGTTTGTTGATTATGTACTAATTGATCAAAATGAAACACCAAATGATAATATAAAAAAAATTAAGCCTGATTTTTTTGTTAAAGGGTATGAGTATATAACATCAAGGAAAGATAACCCAAAAACGATTGAAGAAAAAAATATATTAAATAGTTATGGTGGTAAATTTTTATTCACTCCAGGTGATTATATAATGTCATCTTCAAATATTATCGAAAATGAAAATCCTGATCTTAGCTTAATTAAACTAAAGAGTTTGCTAGAAGGAGAAAAAATATCTATTAAAAAAATATTTGATACTTTGAAAAAATTCAAAGATGCTGAAGTTTTGGTTATCGGAGATACGATAATTGACACATATATAAATACATTGTTATTAGGAAGTAATGCAAAAACACCTACCTTTTCAACAAAATTTATCAGTGAAAAGCGTTTTATAGGAGGTGCCGCAATTGTAGCACAACATGTAAAAGCCGCAGGTGCAAAAGTTAAATTATGTTCAGTTCTAGGAAAAGATAATTTATCTAAATTTGTAAAAAAAGAGCTAAGTAAAAGTGGGATAAAAGATCTCACAATAACTGATAACCAGCGTCCTACTACTGAGAAAAAATATTTTATATCTGATGGTTATAGATTATTAAAAGTAGATACAGTGGAAAACTCTCCAGTAAGTCAAGAAATATTAAATAAAATTTGCAATCATATAAAAAGTCACAAAAAAGGTATTGTTATATTTAGTGATTTTAGACATGGAATTTTTTCTAAAGAAAGTATTTATAAGTTAAAAAAATCAATTAATAAGAATGTATTTAAAGTCGGGGATAGTCAAGTAGCAAGTAGGTGGGGTAATATATTAGAATTCAGAGATTTTGATTTAATAACCCCAAACGAGAGAGAAGCAAGGTTTGCATTGGCAGATCAAGATAGCTCTATAAGACCACTTGCCACAAAGCTATATGATCTAGCAAGATGCAAAACATTAATTTTTAAACTTGGTGCTAAAGGAATTTTAACATTAAGAAGAAAATTTTCAAAAAAAGATTTAAGATCATTTTTTGTAATAGATGCTCTAGAAAAAAATGCTATTGATCCAGTTGGTTGTGGTGATGCGCTAATATCTTATGCATCTTTAGGATTATATATTTCAAAAAATCCTTTAATTGGAAGTATTTTGGGCTCAATTAGCGCCTCAATAGCAAGTAAAATTAATGGAAACTTGCCTGTTTCGAAAAAACAAGTCAAAATAAAACTAGATCAAATAGAAGATGAATTGACATCGCTTTAATGAAAAGTTTAATAATCGGATATGGAATACAAGGAAAAAAAAGAGCAAATTTTTTAAAGAAAAATTACTTTGTTTATGACAAGTATAATCCAAAATCTGATTTTTCTAAATTTAATGATATACCTTTTCAGCAGATTTCCCATGCATATGTTTGTTTGCCCGAAAAAGAAAAATATAAATACCTAATAAAACTTTTAAAAAGAAAAATTCATATTTTAGTTGAAAAACCGCTAATATTAAATTCTAGGCAGACATATAATATAAAAAAAATTTTAAAAAAAAAAAAAACCACGTTATACACAGCTTATAATCATCGTTTTGAACCACATTTTATTAAAACCAAAAAAATTTTAGCATCAGGCGCTATTGGTAGAATATATAATATTGAATTATATTATGGGAACGGTACTGCAAAATTATGGAAAAACAGCTGGAGAGAAAAAGACAATTATTCAATTTTACACGATCTTGGAGTACATTTATTAGATATATTTAATTTTTGGTTTGGATTTATACCATTAAAGTTTAATTCATCCGTAAAATCCAAAAATGAACTTAAGTGTTATGATTATATAAATTTTTATTCAGATAAAAAGTTTAAGTCTAGTTTTACAGTCTCAGTAATTGATTGGAGAAATAAATTCGAAGCAAATATAATCGGTAGCAAGGGAAGTATTCACATCAAAAGTTTATGTAAATGGGGTCCTTCAAAATTAATTTTAAGAAAAAGAATTTTTCCAAGTGGAAAACCAAAAGAAAAAATTTTTACAAAAATATGCAACGATCCAACGTGGAGATTGGAAGAGAATTATTTTAGAAATATTTCAAAAAAAAAAATAAGCAATTTGTCTAATGATATATTGATCCAAAAATCTTTAAATAGAATTCTATGATAACATTTTTAGGATTATCTCATTTGTCTATATCATATTCTGCATCAGCCTTATTTTATGGTCAAAAAATTTTAATTTTAGATACTAAAAGAGAAATAGATAACTATAAAAAAAAAAAATTTAAAGTATTTGAACCAAACTTAAAAAAAATTTTAGACAAGTATTCAAATAATTTTAATATATCCCACAACTTTGAGGATGCGATAAAATCAGATATTATTTTTTTAGCCAAGGATATTAAAACAGATAAAAAAAATAATATTTTGCTAAAAGAAACACAAAGTCTTTTAAAAAGAATAAAGTCTCATCGTAATAAAATTCTTGTAATAATGAATCAAGTACCAGTTGGATTTACAAGAAATATCAAGTGGAATAAAAATCGATTATATCATTTTGTTGAAACTTTAGTATTTGGAAATGCAATTAATAGAGCAATCAAACCTGAAAGAATAATAATTGGGAAAAAAAATATTGAATGTAAAATCTCAATAAAATTATTAAATTTTTTAAAGTTGTATAAATGTGAAATTATTCAAATGACATATGAAGAGTCTGAGCTTACAAAGGGATTTATCAATACTTATTTAGCAAGCCAATTAATCACTACGAATTTTCTGTCTGAAATAGCAAATTGCTATAAATCTAATTGGAATAGAATCATTAAAGCAGTTACTTTGGATAAAAGAATTGGCAAAGAAGGATATTTTAAGACAGGACTGGGAATTTCAGGAGGTAATATCGAAAGAGATATCCAATCATTAAACAGAATAACTAAAGTAAATAAAATTAAAAATAATCTTCCCAAATTTTTTATAAATTCAAATAATTATTCACGAAATTGGGTAAATAAAATAATTATGAAACAAAAAATAGCTAATAAAAAAGTTTCAGTTCTTGGAATTACTTATAAAGAACAAACTTTATCTACTAAAAATGCAATACAAATTGATTTATTAAATAAATACAAAAATAAAATAATTATGCACGATGTAAAAAGTAAGAATATTCGAAAAACACAATATAAATCTAAAAGAAATATTAATTTTAAATCATTAAAATATAATCTCGAAAAATGTAATATTGTTGTAATATTTCACAACATAGATATTTATAAAGAAATTAAATTCTATAAATATAAAAATATTAAATGTATAATAGATCCATTTGGCATAGTAGACACTAAAAATATAAAAAAAATAAATTATTATAAACTTAATTATTAAAATGAATATATTAGTTTTTGGAAAGAACGGTTTTTTAGCTTCTAAATTAAAAAGTAATTTTCATAAAAAAAATATTAGAGCAAAGTTTATTGGGTCAAACGACATTGATTTAACAAAAAAAAATTCTGCTAAAAAATTAAAAAAATACAATAAAAAATATTTCATTATTTTTTTATCAGCTTTAACACCAGACAAAGGCAAAGACGAAAAGACTTTTTTAAAGAATATTTTAATGATAACTAATTTATTTGAATATTTATCTGCAAAAAATATAGAACATTTTTTATATATAAGCTCAGATGCAGTCTATAACTTAAATCAAATAAGAATTAATAACTATACTACACCATCCCCATCTGATTTGTATGGTCTAATGCACTTAAGTAGAGAAAATATTTGTAGTTTTAATATTTTAAAAAAAAATTTAACAATATTAAGGCCGACTATAGTTTATGGAAAAGGTGATACTCACAATTCATATGGCCCCAATAGATTTATTGGACAATTAAAAAATAACCAAAATATAAAAATATTTGGAAAAGGGCTTGATCTCAGGGATCATTTATATGTTAATGATTTAATAAAGATTATTTCAAAAGCAATATCAAAAAAAATTTCAGGCACATATAATGTAGCATCTGGAAATTCATATAAATTTATAGAAGTAGTTAAAAAAATAAGAAAATTAACAAAAAAGAAAATAAATGTTGAATATATTAAGGTAAATAATGAACCTACAAAAAGATATTTTAATATCTCTCAAACTAAAAAAATATTTAAGATAAATTTTACAAATCTTAGCTTAGGACTAAAAAAATATTTAAATAAACTATAAATTTTTTACGTATAAATTTTTTAACCATTTCGAAGCTGAATCTTTAAGTCTACTATTAATTACTCTTAATTTTAAAGTATCTTTACCAACTTTAAAATAATTTTTAAAATGGTTATCTCTTACAATTTTATAGATTTCATCATTTAAATCGACCAAGTCTATATCAACTTTATAATCCTCGTTATTTTCTTCATTTCCAATCTCTTTTAACTTTTTCACAATAGGATTTATTCTTTTATTGATTTTGTTTTCTAATATTTTATCTACCTTAGAAGACTCATTTTTTTTTGCTATATAAGTATGATTACTTATTTCCAAGTGTGTTTTATTAATATGATTTTTACACCATTCAATAGTTTTAATTAAATCAAATTTTTCGTTAGGTAAAAGATATTCTTTTTCTTTTAATAAGCTAATACAAATACCAAAATTATTATTTTTAGTTATAAATATTTTTTTTTCATTTAGTGTTTTAACTAAACCTTCATCTAAAGAAGAGTAAAATTCATTATTCATTTCTAAATTATCAATATCAGATTTTAATATTATTGGATGCATATGAAAATATTTAAATACATGTGTGTTTTGATCTGAAACAAAAAACATTGAAGGTGTATTGGTTTTGCTATTTTCAACGTCACAAATTTTAACAATTGGATGGAGAAAGTTAAATAATAATTCTGTTATATTTTTTGCGCTAGTTTCAAAATTATTATCTTTAAATTTAATTTTTATTTTTTCCTCGACTAATTGAGGCACTGGAATAAAATAAGCATCATATTTTTTTTTTAAATTAAAAAAATTTTTGATCATTTTGTTTGAGAAAATAAAATCAGGATATATAAACCAAAAGTATTTAAACTTATAAGAGTGCGTGTTAATAAAAATTTTTTGTAGTATGCTAAGTGTTTGATATTTATTTAAATTAGATTTTATCAAACTATTATAAATTATGTCTATACTTTCAATATTAATTGTTATTTTTTTCTTTAATAATCGAATATTTTTTAATGCATTTAATTTAGGGATATCCTTTTTAAAAGTCCAAATTTCTATTTTAGAGGACTTTAACAATTTATCATCAATTTCATTGAGATTTTTATATAAACATTTTAAAGCGAAATCTGAAAATAGCTTAATATAGCTATCACCCCATATTGGAAAATAAAAAACACTTTTTTTCATCTATATAATCCGATCCTCTTTATTAAAATTTTAACTATAGTTTTTCTTGGTAATATCAAAAGAAATCTTAACAAACGCGAATTTTTATTAATAAACTTGTTAGATCTATTTTTTTGCTTGAGCATAATTATGGGAGTTTTAAAAAAGTTAGGTAAGGTGCTGTAAATAACAATTAAAAAAGAAATAATTGTTAATTTTATAATATTTTCATCTTTTATAAAGTTGATAAAGCTATTAAATTTATGGATTTTAAATTTCTCTCCTCTTTGAAATTCTATTAGTGATTGTTGTGCTTGAAACTTTTTTTCAACCTCTAATTCTAATTCAACTCTTTCATTGACCGCTTTGTTAAGTTTATCTATTAATTCATTTTTAATTTCCAAGTTATTTTTTTTGAATTTTATAAATTGCTCAACAATACTTCTATTCATATTAACTTTATAAAAATTATTTATTAATATCTTTTTAAGCATTTTTTCTTTTTTTGGATCAATATTTAATAGTTTTTCTAATTTTTTTGTTTTTTTTTCTGAAACAATAAAATTTCCTTTTATGTGGTGATTAATATGATAAGCCAAATTTTTTTTATCACAATATTTTATAATATCGAAATCGACTGTATTAAAATCTTTTAATTTTTTGAAAAAATGGTTTTTTAGAACTTGTGCTCTATTGCTGTCGAAGCTCTCAAGCGTAATTATAATTCCCTCGTTTGAAAAATTTAAATATCCAATATCTTTTAATAATATCTCATTATTGTTCAATATGTCTTCATCAATAGTATTAATTACTTTTAAATTTTTTATTGAAAAAGATATAATTGCTGGATGTAAATCTAAACATTTATAGATTTGATAATTTTCTTCTTTGTTTTCTATAATACTAATACGAGATTTTTTAGAATTATAAATAAAACTTTTATAAAATGGATGTAAATTTTCTATGATAAATTCTGAGAGATTTTTATTATTAATCTCTTTATTTTTAAAAGATTTGTAAAAATTTTCATAAATCCCTAAAGGGCCTGGGCACATCACTATTTTACTACCTTTTTTAATTTTAGATAGCAGTGTTGCAAAATGATTATCACCAAAAACAGAGTCTGGATAAATAAAACTAAAATATTCAAATTTATTTTTATAGCCATATTTAATTGATGAATTTTGAAAAATTTTAAGTGAAGAATATTTATTTGTAATATTTAATTTCTTAAAATCAAAAAAAGAAATCTTGAATTCTTTTTTTAGTAGCTTAAAATTTTTATGATTTTTAATTGCATTTATGTGTTCATTTTTAGTATAGATTAAATATTCCGAATTTCTTGAAATTTCTTTATTTAAAAGATTTCTACTTTTTAATAGACTTTTCAGAGTATACTCTAGAAAGATTTCTAGATAATCTTCACCCCAAACAGCTGTTGACAATAATATTTTAAAAGTCATATTTCTTATTGTGAAAAGATTAAAATATAGTTCATTGTTTTTACCCAATCAACCTACATTAAAAAAGTACTTTAAATCAAAAAACTTTGAAGATCACTTGTACACATTTATAGCTAGATACTCTGATATAATAAAACCAAATAAAAAATATAAATTATTTAATCCAACAAAATTCTCAGTCGAAGAAATGGCCTCAAACCCTATTTCATTAAGTTTTTTAAGTTTTATTTGCTATTTGATTAAACCTAAAAATATATTAGAGATTGGTTCATTTATTGGTTTATCAACTATGGAATTGTCAAATCATCTAAAAAAAAATGGAAAAGTAACAGCAATAGAAAAATATGACAAATTTTATAACATTGCTAAAAAAAACTTTAAAATTAATAAACTAGAAAAGAAAATAAATATTATTTTGGGAGAGGCTTTAAACGTACTTTCATCAAATAAACTACAAAACAAATTTGATTTAATATTTATAGATGGAAATAAAGAAAACTATAAAGAAATTTTTCAATTATGTGAGAAAAAATTAACAAAAAATGGTATCATAATAATTGATAATATTTTTAATCAAGGAGATGCAATGAATAAAAATCCACAAACTGAAAAAGGCTATGGTGTAAAAAGATTGTTAAATTATTTAAAAAATAAAAAAATGACTAAGTGCATATTGCCATTCTATGATGGAATAATGTTGATAAAAAAAAATTAAGCTCTCAATGTAAAGGCTTGTGGTTCATTTATTAATATCTCTTGATATTTCTTAACCCATTGTACCACTTCGTCTACACCTTCATCTAAAGGTATCTTTGCTTTCCAACCTAATTCTTTTTGAATGTAACTACTATCAATACAATATTGTTTATCCTCTGTTTTTCTTCCCTCAGTAATTTCACAAAAACTATTAAAATCTAATTTTAAATTTTTAGAAACAGCCTCTACAATTTCTCTTATTGTATTTGGCTTATTTACACCCGCATTATATATTCTTCCAAATTTCTCGGAATGCAAAATCGATATAATCGCTTCAGCCAAATCTCCAGCATGCATGAATGATTTAAGTACTTTTCCACCTCCTTCCAGAGGAAACTTTTTGCCAATTATTCCATATAAAATTGCCTTAGGTATAACTCTGTACATATACTGACCTGATCCATAGCAATTACTTGGTCTAATAACGTTAGCTGGAAATCCCATATGATTATAAAGGCTAAGCATATGATAATCAGCAGCGAGTTTTGAAATTGCATAGGGACTAGTTGGATTTGGTATGTTATTTTCATTTGCTGGTTTGTCTGTTCCTCCATAAATCTCAGAAGATCCAATTTGTAAAAATTGTTTTAAAAATTTTTTTTCGTACAAATGTTCACACAGTTTTGCTACTGCAGTTATGTTAGTATCATAATATCTCGAGGATTTATTCCATGATGTGGCATAAGCTAATGCTGCAAAATTTATAATGAAATCAGGTTTGTAATTATCAATTAAGTCAGTTAAAAAATCTATTTCAAAACTAAGGTGAATCTGTTTATATAGATATCTATCATCTCCTTTGCCTATACCCAATGTAAAAGCCTCAGATGATCTTTCGCGATTTCTTCCTACCGAAACTACTTTTGTTGTGTCTTTTAACTGAAGGATTTTTTTTATTGTGTGTAATGCAAAAATTCCAGCACCACCTATTATTAAATATTTCATAGACTATCCCTTATAATATAAGCTAAACTCCAAACTAATTCTAGTTTCATTGCTTTTGTTTATTAGACCACTGTGTAAAAGTCCATAATTAAAAATTAATATTCTTCCTTTTGGGGTCTTCAAATTCATAATTTTATAAGAATTTTTATCTTCAGCAAATTTGGGTTTAAAAATTCCATCTCTGAAAATTCTTTTATAAACCCAATCTTTTTTAATATGGGAATTAGGTATTACTGATAAACCTTTATCTAATTTATTTGATAGTAACATCCAAACTTTAAATACTTTTTTATTTTTAGGAATGTCCCATTTATTTGCATTCCAAAACCATTCATCTGCATGAATAGGTCCTACATCTTTTTTTTTATTAGGTCTAACAAGTCTCCAATAAGAATCTGCTTTTTTGTTATCAACTTTTTTACTAAATTCTATTTTTCCAAATTCTTTTTTTAATACCTTAAAGATGTAACTTTTTTTTTTTAAATAATTAATTAATTTACTTGATGCCACTCTATTTTTTCTTGTCCAAATTTTTTTATGAAGTTGATCATTAATTTTTAATTTATGGTAATCATCAATAAAACATTGCTTTATTTTATGTTCTTTTAGTGTTTTGCTAAACGATTCTTGGATTAAATTTTTAATATTAATAATATCATCTTTATTTGTTTTAAAAATTCTAAATCCAATTTCATTTTCAATTGTATTTTTTAATCTAAGCATATTAAGTTATAATCGTATGATTTATTAAGCCTTTTTGTTATTTGAAGTAATTTTTTATCATAAAATGGTAAAAAGAGATTTTCCTTATTTTGTTTTGCTAATTTTTTAATTCGTTTACCTTCAAAATATTTTCCTATTTTAGATAAATCTTCATCATAAAAATTCTTTATTTCACCTTTAAAATTTTCTTTTATAAATAGGGAAGAAATTGAAGATCCTAATAAAGATAAATTTTTAATTTTATTAATTTTTTTGATTTTTTCTCCAAAACTATTGAAGTAATCTATCTTTTTTAAAATAGATTCATTATTTTTTTTTATATTTTTGTTTTTATATGACTTTCTTAAAATGATTGAAAATTCACCATTCATAAACTCCTCATCAATTTTTATTATTTCTAAATTACTTTCTATTGCTAATCTAATTAAGGTATTTTTATCAAAATGAATTGTATGATCGTAAACACTTAAATCAAATGGATTTAATAAAAAATTTGGAATTTGAACAAAAATTATTCCATTTTTATTTAATTTTCTTCTGATATTTGATAATACTTCTTTTGGTTGCCTAAGATGTTCTAATACATGTATCATTGTTATTACATCATATTTTTTTCTAGATTTTTGAAAATTTTTTAAATTTATAAATCTTATAAAATTTTTATTTTTTAAAATTTTAGAACTTAAATTACACTTTAAATCTGTAGCATATAATTTTTTATTTAATCCTATAAATGGCATTAACATTGCTCCATTACTAGATCCATAATCAAGTACTTCATAATATTTATTTTTATTTAAAAATTTTTTAAAAAGTAATTCACATCTATTAAAATTTCCCCCATTCAATACTTTCCTTTGGTCTATTTCATTATATTTTGAAAAGCCTGTATACTTTTTATATATTTTATTTATATTTTTAAGATAATTTTTATCTATTTTTTTTTGAAGACATCCACATTTATTACAAATAAAAAAGTTAGTAGAAAAGTTTATTTTTTTAATATCTGAGCTGACAAATTTAAAATTTGACTTCAGAACAATTTGCTCTTTAGATTCACAAATTATACATTTATTCATTTTTATTGTTTTGCAAAGTATTTCGATGCTAGAATATCTATTGGAGATTTTGAAAATTCAACATAGCTTCCATTATATTTTTTTATATTAAAATCGACGGGAAAAAATTTACTTGATACTCTTACATCAAAAGAAAATCTTGTTAAGTTTTTGTCACGATTTAGTTCCTGACCGTGTATCACAGCAGGTGAAAAAAAAACAAATTCACCATATTTTAATGGTATTGGTTTTTCATTGTATTTGATTTTTATTATTCTTTTAGGGTCATACGGTTTGCCCAACTTATGTTGCTTAGAACCTTTCTTAAATAAACTTTTACTTTTGTAAAATTGGATTTTTTTATCATTAAGTAAATGAGAATTTTTTGCAAATTTTAAACAACTCTTATTTCCAAGACTCATTAATGGAACATGTATGGACATTTCATATGGACTTTGTCCGTAAATTGTATCTTTGTGAAGCCCAATATTATCTTCTTCTTTGAAAGGTCTTGCTATTCTCAAAAATGGTTTTTTTTGTATAAGAATACTTTGTCCAAAATTCATATAAAGAAATTCTCTAATGCCCTCCAAGCATATAATGTGAAGTTTTTTATCTCTAAAATATTTTGCGAGCTCCCATTGGATGTTCTGGTGTTTTTTATCATCTATGTATTTATGATAGTTTGAAAATGTAATTTTTTTATTTTTTGTTAATTTTTTTAACTTAATAAGAAGCAATGTTCTTATCTTATTTAAAAATTCTATTTTTTGAAATTTGTATTTTTTGAAACCGTTAATCATTTTTGTATTGATTTGAATTTATGTAGAGTATATTGAATTTATTAATAAAATGAATAATAATTTAATCAAACTTTACAAATCGCTATATTTAACAAGATTTGTAGAAGAGACTATTTCGAAAAACTATTCCAAGGGACAGATGAGATGTCCAGTGCATCTGTCCATAGGACAAGAAGCATGCGCTACTGGATTAATAGAAAATTTAAAAAAAACTGACAAATTATTTTCAAATCATAGATGTCATGCACATTATTTAGCAAAAGGGGGCAATCTTAGAAAGATGCTTTCAGAAATATATGGCAAAAATAATGGATGTGTTGGAGGAGTAGGTGGTTCTATGCATTTACAAGATCAGAGCGTTGGAATGGTTTCTAGTATACCTATTGTGTCTAGCGCTATGGGAATGGCGACAGGAAATGCATTATACCAAAAAAGAAATAATTTAAATGAGATAACGGTAATCTATTGTGGTGACGCATCTCTCGAAGAAGGTATTTTTTTTGAGTGTGCAAATTTTGCTTCTCTTCATTCTTTACCTATAATTTTTGCATGTGAAAACAACTTATTCTCTGTTTATACAAATATAAAAGAGAGACAAATAGACAGTAATTTTAAAAAATATGCCTCAGCATTTAAAATTCCTTATAAAAAAATTGATGGTAATAGAGTTGATGAAGTTTACAAATCAACAAAAAAAATAATTAATTTAGTTAGGAAAAAAAGAAAACCTTATTTTGTTCAAATGGATACATATAGATATAAAGAACATTGTGGACCCAGTGATGATGATCACTTAAAATATAGAAATTCCAATGAAGTAAAATTTTGGCAAAGTAAAGATCCTATAAGTTATGCAAAAAAACTTATGAAAAAAAATAATATTAATGAAAAAAAAATTAAAAAAATTGAGGCTAAAATTGAAATTTTTGTAAACAAACAGTTTAAACATGCTGAAATAGATAAATTACCTAATTACAAAGAAGCGTCAAAACATATTTATGTTTAAAAGAAATATTTCATTTACAGAAGCAATACGTGAGGCAGTTTTTCAAAGTATTAAAAAAGATAAAAAACTTTTTTTAATGGGTGAAGGTGTTGATGACCCTTCCTCTATGTGGGGGACTATTAAAGGTGTAAAAAAAAAATTTGGAAAATCAAAAACTATAGAAATGCCTGTTTCTGAGAATGGAATGATTGGAGTTGCAATTGGTTCAGCTATAAATGGATCTAAAGTTCTGGTTAATCTTCAGAGAGTTGAATTTGCCTTATATGCTTTTGAGCAAATAATTAACAATGCAGCAAAAACATCCTACATATCAAGAGGCAAACATAGCGTTCCAATTGTAATTAGAATGGTAATTGGTAGGGGATGGGGTCAGGGCCCAGAGCATGGTCAAAGTCTTGAAAACATATTTAGTGCAATTCCTGGCTTAAAAGTTGTCATCCCCGCTTTTCCTGAGGAAGCTAAATCAATGCTAATAGCATCAATATTTGACCCAAATCCAGTCATATTTTTGGAGCATAGGTGGTCACATTTTACTCGAGGCAAAGTAGATAAAAAATTTAAAATTAAAAAGCTTAAGAGTTTTAATAAAATCACTAGTGGATCTAAGCTCACATTGATAGCAAATTCAGTTAATGTTTTAGAGTGTCTTAGAGTGAGTAAATTATTAAAAAAATACAACATAGATATAGATCTATTTAATCTTTGTATGCCAAATCCACTAGATTTGACTGAAATAATCCGATCAGTCAAAAAGACTAAACATGTAATAACTATTGATTTGAGCCATATAAGATTGGGCATGGGTTCAGAAATAATTTCTACAATATTAGAAAATAGAATTAATTTAAAAAGTCCCCCTATTAGGCTGGGACTTCCTTTTCATCCAGTACCAAGTTCTAGGGGCTTGGTTAAAAACTTTTACCCAACTGGTCAAGATATTTTATATTCGATACAAAAAAGCTTAAAAATTCCAAAAGTTAAGTTTTCCCAAATATTAAAAGAATATAATTTGAAAAGCAAAAAATTGCCAATTGATGTACCAGATCCATACTTTAAGGGACCATTTTAACTAATTGCAATTTTTTGAAATTATAAAATAAATATACTAAATAAAATTAAATATTTTTTAAATATGAAAATTAATTATAATTATCTTCAGCAAGAATTTGCAAAGCCTAATGAAATTATTAAAGAGTGGAAAAAATTAATTAAAAGTTCTGATTTTACATTAGGAAAGTATGTTTCTAAATTTGAAAATTCATTTTCTAAATTTATTGGATCAAAATATTGTATTTCAACAAATAATGGTACAGATGCTCTTATTCTTTGTCTAAAAGCACTAAATGTAGGACCTGGCGATGAGGTGATAACAGTTGTAAATACATTTTATGCAACTGTTGGTGCTATAGAAGCGGTAGGTGCAACTCCTGTATTTTGTGATTGTGATGAAAGATATCAAATTGATATTAATGATATTAAGAAAAAGATAACAAAAAATACAAAAGCAATAATGCCTGTACATTGGGGGGGAGCATCTCCTAACATGTATGAGATAATGAAAATAGCTAAAATTAATAATTTAAAAGTTATTGAAGATGCATGTATGGGTATAGGAGGATCTTTAAGAGGAAAATCTCCTGGAACTTTTGGTGATATTTCTGCATTTAGCCTACATCCTCTTAAATCTTTGAATGCTATGGGCGATGGAGGAGCAGTAGTTACAAATAATAAAAAGTTGTATGACTGGCTACTAAAGTACAGAAATCATGGAATGATTAACAGAGATACCATTGAAATCTGGGGTGAAAATAAACGAATGCAACCATTGCAATGTATTGTTGCTTTATGGGGTTTAAAAAAGATAAAAAATGTAATTAAAAAAAGAAATATTAATGCAAAATATTATGACAAGAGATTAATTGAATTAAAAAAATTTATTAAAGTTCCAAGCAGAATTAAGGGTTTTACTGAGACTTTTGCACTTTACATGATACTTTGTAAAAATAGAGATAAGCTTAAAACTTTTCTTGAAAAAAAGAATATAGAAGTAAAAATTCATTATCCCAAAGGTTTAAATCAGCAGCCTGCCTTTAAAAAATTTAACAAGAAAAGAAACTATGGGAAGTTCGAGATTTCTGATAATCAAGCTAGAACACTTTTGACTATTCCTGTACATCAATTTATTATTAGAAAGCAACAAGATTACTTAATTAAAAACCTTAAAAATTTTTATAAAATTTAAATATGAAAACTATTAGTTTAATTGATTTAAAGCCTAGATACGAAAATGAAAAGGAAGAGTTATTACCAATAATAGACAATGTTTTGTCATCAGGAAATTTAATACTATCGGATGAAAACACCAAACTAGAAAATGAAATTAATGAATACCTTGGAACTGAATTTTGTTTAACCTTAAATTCTGGTACAGATGCATTAATGATAGCATTATGGGCCTTAGGAATTAAAAAAGGAGATGAAGTAATCACAAGTGCAGTTTCATTTATCGCTACAGCAGCAGCTATCGCTCATGTGGGTGCCAAACCTATATTTGTAGATGTTAAAGATGATTTAAATATTGATGAAAGCAAAATAGAGGAGAAGATTACTTCTAAAACAAAAGCAATTGTACCTGTCCATTGGACTGGTAGAATGTGTAATATGCAAATGATAAATGAAATTGCACAAAAAAATAATATTAAAGTAATAGAAGATGCTGCTCAAGCGATTGGAAGTAAAATTGATAATATTAGACCTGGAAATCTGTCAGAGATAGCAACATTTTCAACACATCCTTTAAAAATTTTAAATGCGTTAGGCGATGGTGGATTTCTAGTTACAAATAACCAGGAACTATATGATAAAATTAAAAAATATAGAAACCATGGAATGATTGGGAGAGATCAATATGAGTTTTTCGGAGTAAATTCTAGAATGGATGCTTTAAATGCAGCAGTAGTAAGATTTAGATTAAAAAAAGTAGATGAAGTAATTTTAAATAGACAATCAAATATTAATTTCTTTAGAGAGAATATCACAAATCCAGATTTTAAAATACCAGAGTGTAAATCTAATCAATATAACTCATTTACGATGTTTGTTTGTCAATCAGAAAGAAGAGATGAATTGCAAAAGCATCTATTAGAAAATGGTATCCAAAGTTTAATTTATTATGGAACTCCGTTGCACCTTCACAAAGCATCTAAAATTTTAAATTATAAATTGGGTGATTTTGTAAATTCGGAAAAACTATGTGATAGAGTGATATCCATACCTTTTCACCAATATCTTAAAAATGACGAAAGGGAGTACATAGTTGAAAAAATAAATAAATTTTATTTGTAAAATGAGTTATACAGAAAAAATTAAAAAAAGTTATATTAAAGAGTCACCGTACCCACACATAGTAATTGATAATATTTTAGATGTAAGTTTAGTCCAAGAAATAAAAAACCTATGGCCACAAAAGAAACTTCATAATGATCAAAGAGGCAGTAATTGTTTTTATTTTTCGTCTGAATTAAAAAATCTTGAAACTGAGAAAAAAATATTTTGGGAAAATTTTATTAATAATCATATATCTGAATTAGCTAACTTATTACTTTCTAGAATGTACAATTTTATTGGGTATAAACAAGTTTCAAGTAAAATTGAGTGGGGAACTGCATATACGCAAGAAAATGAAAATAATTCTTCACCTTTAGATTTTTTTCCTCATACTCATTTTGATCATGATCCTTTATGGGTTTTAACATTTTTAATTTATATTGAAGATTTAAATTTTAATTCCCCAGGAACTTCTATTTGTTCTTTAGGTAATGATAAAAATGAAAGAATAGATAATTTCATTAAATGGAATGAAATAGCAAATGACGACTCAATAGAATATTTAAAAAAAATAGAGCTTATAAAAAAGTTTGATATAAAAAATATCAAAACAGTTGATTTTGTTTCTAACAGATTATTTTGTTTTGTTGATGGACCATTTTCTTTTCATAGTGTTAATTATAAAAAAAGTAGTCTTGAAACAAATAGAAAATCAATAAGATTTGCCCTAGGTTTTGAGAGAAATAAAATGAATATAAAATATAATATTGAGGCAGAAAAGTGGATTGCCTTATTTAAAGAACGTAATAATGAAAAAATTAAAAGTATTTTAGATCATGAACATGATGATTTTTTTAGTAATAGTAAATCAGAAAATAATAATGATTGGTATATAGACAAATTTCCTTTCTTTTAAAATATGATGGATATATTCAAAAAAAAAACTTTTTCTGTAGAAATTTCAAATGTTATTTATTTACTTAATAAACTTAAGCATGATAAAGGTAATTTTAATTTAAGATTTGAGTTAGCAGAAAACTTAGAAAATTTAAACAATATCTCTGACGCCTTATTTCATTTAATTGTTGCTCATGAGCTAGAGCCAGATAATCAGCACATTATTAAAAAAATAGTTAAAAACTTAATAAACATAAATGATTTTTATGAAGCAAAAAAATGGTCGTTAAAATTAGATAAAAATAATGAATTATTAAATACTGTAGAACTTCTAGATGATCAATTTGAAGTTAATAAACTTCTTTATTTTGGATCCAATTTTACAAAATATTCATTTTGTCTAATAATTGATACCAAATCAAATTTCGATGACTTTTTGTTCATAAATAAAAAGAAAATTGAGGATTCAAAAATAATATATATAGAAAAAGACTCTCTATCTTTATTTGATCAATTTTATAAAAAATCTAAAAATAATATTAAAAATATAGAATATATTTTTACAGAAACAGATGCTGTTAACGATATAACTACCAATACCTTTTCTAAAAGTAAATATTCTAATGCTATTGTGAACAAGATGATTTCAAGTTTTATAAAAAATTTAAAAAAAGAAAATTTAAAACTTTACTTAAGAACTTAAATTAAATGACAGATATTAATTTTAATATTCAGCCCTCCGAATTATCAGAAGTAGACAAATTAAATTTTAAAGATGTTTGGGAGAAATATAATTTAGATATATTGGGTCATTTTTTCCCCAAATACCAGAATAGACAGGATACAGATTTGGAGAAAAAAGGATTTTATATGGGAGAAATTAATGAAGACGAAGTTAGCTCTGTTAAAGAAATAATTGATAAAAATACATCAAAATCAAAATTTATAAACGACTCAGATATCAATTATGTGCATACAAATTTTAAGGAATTGGGTCTAGAAGAAGCTTACAACAGAGATTCTAAATTTTTTGAGCAAAATTTATTATTACAAAACTCAATAAATGAAATTTTAGAAAGAATTAAAAATAATATTGCTGATCAAATAGGCTCACCATGGAGAAATTTAATGACGAGATTTTGGGAAACAGAAAATACTGCTAAAAATGAAAATATGTACTCATGGCATACTGATGGTATGCCACATGAGTTCTTCAAAATTATGTTATATTTTAATGTTCTCAATAGGGATAATGGTTCACTTCAATTAAAAAACAGTGACAAAGAAATCATTTTAGAGAGTAACAGTCCAGGATCATTCGTTCTATTTAAAAATTCTATGGTTTTTCATAAAGGTTTACCACCTCAAAAAAATAACGTTAAGAGGTATGCTTGTGAAATCACAATAAGCAGAGCATTTAATTTTTTTATAGACTCTGCTGATGCTGGTAATAACGCTCATTATCCAATTGCACCGTGGGTAAAAGCTTTAACATTAAATAATTTAAATGATAGTAATTATAAAAAAAAATTAAAAATTAAAAATATTTTTAACAAAAATGAAATTAATAAAAATTATTTTAATAAGTTGGATGATAAACAAAAAGAACTAGTTTTTTTGGTATCTAAAATTAGAAATTTAAAAAGTTAAAATGAATTTTATTGTTATTAATTTAAAAAATGTTGTCTAAAATAATTTTAATTTGTTGGTTAAAACTCTAGCTGCTATCTTCGAAGAGTATTTTGGACTAGATATTAAATTATAAGTATAAATACATTCCCAGTGACAATTACATTTTGTATCTTTTATCCATTTCCTAGTTTCATTGCTTTTTTTATTTTTCCAAAGACTCATAAAATCTAAATTATAATCTTTAATATTTCCTAGTGGTTCTTTAAGGATTTCACATGGGTATACGTCTCCATTAGATTGTATAACACCAAAAATTGAACCTGCCACACATTGTGTATAAAATTTAGGTTTTAAGTATGATTTTTGGACCATATCAAAACTAATTTCATTCTTAGCGTTCAAAATTTCACCTGTTAAAGAAAAATCAGAAAAACCTCTTAGTTTTTTTTGTTTGATTTCTTTTGTAATTAAACTTGTTAGATCTTTATATGCTAATAGCAATTTATTTTTTAGATTATCTTTAATTGAAAAAACACCTTCATTTCTCACTATAATTGGATTGATTGTTTCTATGTTTTTTTCTTTTGTTAAAAAATTATAAATTTCAACTATTTTAAAATAATTTTGTTCTGAAACTGTAAGATTGCAGGTAGCAATACAATTTTTTGAGCTATTTTTTATAATATTATATGACTCGAATGTTTTTTCTGAAAGTCCAGGAATTTTTCTTATTTTATCATGTTCATCAGGATAAGAGTCAATTGAAAATTGAAATATAAATTCAACATTAGGATTTTTCTTACATACGTTTTGTACAAATTCTTTAATTCTTTTAGGGTAGGAACCATTTGTACTAAATACTATAGAACTTATTCCAGAATTTTTAATAAAATTTAATATAATTTGATCTATATCACTTCTTAAAAAAGGTTCTCCACCAGTTATATTTAGATGTACTAAGGAGTCTTTTAAATTTATAGAAATTTTTTCATAATCATTCGTAGTAAGTTCATTTTTTTTATTTTGAGAAATTTTATTATCAAAATCAATAAAGCAAAAAGAACATCTGGCATTACATCTATTAGTGAGAAATAAAACTAAACTAACTGGTTTATTTTTTTTTAAATATACATTTTTTAGAAGTTTTATTTTATTTTTCACAACTAATATAATTTTTATTGTTTATTATATCTTTTTTTTTAATATTATATATGAATTACTTAATGGATCAGCAAATTTCAGTCATTGTTCCCTGTATTAAAAACTCAGAATTATTAAATAAATCTATCATCGAATATCTTAAGATCAAAAACCTAAAAAAAGTGTTTATTGTAATTGAAAATATTAATGAAAATACAAAAATTTTAAATGAAAAAATTGAATATATTAAAGTTGAAAAAAATTCAAATATGAGTTTCAAAAGAAATTTGGCAGCAAGAAGAGCTGAGACTGAATACTTAGCTTTTTATGATAGTGACTCTTATCCCCAAAACCCAAATATACTTGAAATAGCAATAAAAGTTTTTGAAAATGACAAAAATATTTATGCCTTAGGTGGTCCAGATATTTCTCCTGACAATCAAACACTTTTTAAAAGAATTACTGGAAAATTGAACAAGTCATTTTTTATCTCTGGATTTAGAAATTATAGAAAAAATATTTCTAAATCAAAATATGTAAAAGAATTATGTTCTTGCAATCTAGTAGTAAAAAAATCAAAATATTTTGAAATGAATGGTATGGATGAAAATATATATAGTGCAGAAGATACTGATTTTTTTAGTAGAATATTAAAAAAAGGGTATAGTTTATTTTATAGTTCTGAATTAGTTGCTTATCATTTAGATAGAAATTTAAAATTATATATGATTCAAAGATATGTAAGAGGTATTCTTACAGCTGAGTCCACAATTAATTTTATCAAAAAAATATTTAAAAATGATAAATTAGTTAAAGGCGAATATAGATATGAATATTTATTAACACCTATATTATCTTTATATATTTTATCTTCACTTACTTTTTACTTTTTCTTATTTTCAAATTTTTTAATTTTTTTTCCTATTTTAATTTTTTCAGTTTTAATAATCTTAGAAGCATTAAGAATTAGAGAAAATGAAAATTTTTTTATAGTCTTTTTAACACTATATTTAATTATTTTAATGCAAAGTTTTGCATCTTTATTTGCTTTTACAGGTTTAAAATTTGATATTAAAAAAATTTATAGAAATGAAAATGATGCATAATAATAAATTTTGATGCATAATTAAATTAGTTTATCCATTTATAAAAAAATTTATCTTTTGTACAAACCGCATCAATTAAATTTTTATTTTTTAATTTTTTTAAAAATTTACTATTAGCATCTAATGACTTTCCATGTAATTCTGGTGAAACTAAGCAAATTTTATAACCATACTTTTTTAATTTTTCAAAATCTTTAAAATTTTTCGGTAATCCATAAAATGTGTCATACCAAACCCATTTTACCTTTTTTTTTAATTTTTTTGCAGTTTCAAGCCCCTCGTAATAAGAGACACGAATAGCAATTTTTGAATATCTTTTTTTAATTAGATTAATTATTTGTGGAAAAGAAGAATCTAAAAAAAAATAGTTTTTAATTTTATATCTTTTTAAAACTTTAATTACTTCTTCTTCTATTCTTTCAGACTTAATATTAGCTATTAAAAATGCATGTTTAAAGTACTTTAAAAATTTTGTTAATTCTATACCTTTTCGTAATGGATCGTGAACAACGATTAATTTGTTTCCATTATCACGAATATCTATTTCTATTCCATGCTCAGGATTTGTTTTAACAATATCAACAATTCTATTTATTCTGTGTGAGATTAAAAACATAATAAAGGTGTTTTTTTCGTAAATAATAACATATTACATTTATTATGAAAATAAATTTAGGACTTCATTTAGGTTTTGCATCCACAAGATATAATAACCCTAAGATATGGACAGATATTGTTAGAAATGAATTCAATCTTGATTATGTTCAATTTGTCTCAGACTTAATTGAACCAAGTCTACCTGAAAAAATTATAAATGAAGAGATTGAAACAACCAAGTTTTATTTGGATAAATATAAAATTAATTTAAAACACTCATTTACACTGCCAAGAAAAAATTATATTGGACATTATAATAAATCAGTAAACCAATATTGGATTAGTTGGTTGAAAAAATTTATCAAAATTTCAGCAAAATTAGGAGCAGAAGGTGCTGGAAGTTTATTGGGTATTTACAGTTTTGATGAGCTTGCAAATAATTATAAAGATACAAGAAAAAGAATAATTAGTGGTTGGAAAGAATTATCAATTTACGCTGAAAAATGTGGACTAAAATATCTTATATGGGAACCCATGTCTGTTAAAAGAGAAATGGGTGATACAATTCGAGAAATTAAAAAACTTCAAAAAGAACTTAATGAACGTTCTAAAATACCAATATTATTAAATTTAGATGTTGATCATGGCAATGTAGTCTCAAAAAATAAAGATGACTATAATCCATATGTAATTTTAAAAAAATTAGGTAATTTTAGTCCATCAATTCATTTAAAACAAAAGACAAAGGATATTTATTCTCACAAACCATTTATAAAAAAATACAACAAAATTGGGTTAATAAAGCCTGATAAAATTATAAAAGTATTAAAAAGTTTAAACCTTGATGAAGTTACGTTATATTTTGAATTTTCATTTAGAGAGAGAGAACCATATGATTCATTGGCAATTAAACACATTAAAGAATCTGTAAATTACTGGAGAAAATTTCTTAATGAAAGCAATTAAAAATATAAGTATCAACTTAGTAAAAAAAAAAAAAACTCAGATTCAACAAAAAAAAATTCAATTTAATAAAAAAAAAAATATTTATATCAAGGTAGATTCTTGTGGAATATGTAGTTCTGACTTAAAATTTATAAAAACTGGATCAAGAATTAAAAAATTCCCTATTACACTTGGTCATGAAATTTCTGGCTCAATTTCTAAAAATAAAAATGTAATTTTATGTGCCGAAATACCATGTGGAAAATGTCATATATGTAAACAAAAATCTAAATTTTCAAATTTATGTGACAGACCTATCTCAATAGGTTCTAATTTCAATGGTGGATTTGCTAATTATTTTGTTGTTGAAAAAAAAATTTATAAAAAAATTCCAAAAATTACTTATTCAGGCAAGATACTTAAGTATGCACCTTTGGCTGAGAGCATTGCATGTGTAATAAATGGTTTAGAGATTGCTGAATTTGATAAAAAAAAATCAATTATTATAATTGGATCAGGTTATATGGGTTTAATCTTCGTTTCGATTGCTAAGCTATTAAAATGTAAGAAAATTGCTGTAGTTGATTATGATATTAAACGACTTAATTTGGCAAAAAAATTGGGTGCGAATTTTGTATTTAAAGTAAAAATTAATACAAATACTAATATTAGAAAAGTACTTAAACCTACTTATCAAAATGGATACGATATAGTTATATCTGCAAACGGGAATCAAAAATCACATGAGTTTTCAACTCGGTTAGTATCTAAGAGAGGTGTTGTTAATATATTTGGAGGCACACCTAGAAATAAAAAAATATTACTTGATACTAATTATTTACATTATCGAGAGTCTAAAATTACGGGTTCATTTTCGTCAAATTTAACTCATTTAAAAAAAGCATTTAAAATTATTAAATCAAAAAAAATTGATTTTTCAAAAATTGTAAGTTCATATGCAAATTTTGATAATTTTAATAATAAAATAAAAAGACTTATAAATAAAAAAGAGGTAAAAGTTATATTTAATCCAAACTATGAAATTTAAACCTTTATCAAAAATTATTATAAATGAAATTTCTGATGTAATTTTATCTATACCCGAAAGTCAAACTCAAGAACTAATTAAGCAGATAACTAAATCTAAAAGAATTTTTCTGATAGCTATTGGAAGAGTAAATTTATCGCTTCAATGTTTTGGAAAAAGATTATCACATTTAGGATTTAAAGTTGAACTAGTCGGCTCATTAACAGAAAAACCAGCGACAAAAAATGATCTACTTATTGTAGCAAGTGGATCAGGAGAAAGTATAATACCTTTAAATATTGCAAAAAAAGCAAAGAAAATTGGATGCATAATATTACACATTACCTCTGCAAAAAAATCAACTATTAGAAAATTAGCAGATTATGTTGTCGAAATAAAATCTCCAACCAAGCTAAAAAAATATAATTCAAAAAAAAATGAAAAAGAAAGCCTCTCAGATTCTGCAAGTAAGACTAAGAAATCTATACAACCAATGAGTACTATATTTGATCAGGTGTTACATATATATGGTGACTTAGTAGCAATCCAAATCATTGATAAAATGAAGATTAACAAAATTAATCTTTGGAAATATCATGCTAACCTTGAATAAATATGAAGATTGTTATTCCACTGGGAGGTGAAGATAAAGAAATAAAGAATGAGTTTTTTAAGATAAAGCCTCTTGTTACCCTTGGAAAAGAAACAATGATTGAGACTTTTGTAAAAAAATTTCAATTTAAATATGAATATATATTTCTTTGCAGACAGCATGACTTAATAAATACTGATTTATTATCTGTTTTAAAAAAATTGAAAATTAAAAAAAAGATAGTATCTATAGAAATTGATACATCAAATGTAATAAGTACTATTAAGTATGCAGAAAAATATCTTAAAAACAATGAAAGTTTATTAATTTGTCACCCTGATAGTATTAATTATTTTGAATCTTTAACTGAAGTTCGAGAAAAGTTATTTAAATCTAAGTTAGATGGATATGTGTTTAGTTTTGATGAGGAAAGTTATACAAATACGATAGAGTCTCAAACTGGTAGAGTTATTTTAAAAAAAAATAAAATATTAAAGATTAATGAAAAATCAATTCAAACAAATGACTCCCAAATACTCGCAGGTATGTATTTTTTTAAAAGATGGGATGAATTTAAAAAATATTCAAAACTTACATTACAAAATCAATCACCTGTACAAGGTCGATATTTTATTAGTCAAATATATAACGAATATTTAAGAAATAAAAAAAAATTAGGAATTATTAAAATTAAAAAACATATTACATTTGGACTAATACCATATATCAAGGAATATAATTTTTGGTTTGATTATTTTAAATTTAATATAAAAAAAAAACTTTCAATAAAAAATAATTTTTTAAATCTAGTTCCTAGTTGTGGGGATGGATTAAGATTTAAAGTAAACAATAGAAACAACTTTAAACCATTGATAAAGGTAAATAAAGAATTTATGATTTTAAAAGCATTAAAGTCACTGCCCAAGAGTAACAATAATGTTGTTATTATGAGATCAGATCATAATAAGAAATTTTCTTTCAAAAAAAAGATTATTAAAAATTTTAAAAAGTTAGATACTTTAATATTAAAAAATAAAACTGATGGTATGGCCTCAACATGTTATGAATATCTGAAGAATCATGATGTAAAAACACCAATTATTATAAGTTCATGTGATTATTCTGTAATATATAATGAAGAAAAATTTTCAAATTTATTAAAATTTTTTAATCCAGATGTAGTTGTTTGGACATTTAAAAAATACCCTGATGCTAGAATAGCTCCATTTGCATATGCATATTGTGAAATTAAAAATGGAAAAATAAACAGGATTTCGGAAAAAACACCTATTAGTAATACTCCTCATTTAGATCATATAGCCCAAGGTATTTTTTATTTTAAAAATAAAGATATTTTTTTGAAGGCTTATAAAAATATGATTGAAAAAAAAGATAAAATAAATAATGAGTATTATGTGGCAAACTCAATTAATGAACTTATAAATCAAAAATATAAAGTTTTACCTTTTGAAGTTGATCAATATATTTGTCTTGGTACAATTCAAGATTTAAAAGTTTATAATTTTTGGTCTGAATATTTTTATGATAAGATCTAGAGCAGCAATTTTAAAAAGTATTGGTGATTGGCATTATGATGAAATATCTATTCCAAATTTAAATAGTGAAGAAGCTATAATTAAAATAATTTCTAGCGGAATATGTAGTACGGATATTGTAAGATCTATGGAAACTGGATTTTATTCATATCCTATAGTCCCGGGCCATGAAATGTTAGGATATATTTATAAACTTGGAAAAAAAATTCCTAATTTGAAAGAAGGTGACAAAGTTTGCGTATACCCACTAATTAATAAATGTGAAGATGACCAATGTTGTGGACATGTGCATGGCTCACATGGATTTGGAAAATATCCAAATTTATGCTCGACTTATGATTTTTTAGGCTCAAGAAGTAATGGAGGATATTCTGAATATGTTCTTTCACCTATAAAAAATTTAGTTAGAGTGCCCACAAATTTAGATGACGATTTATCAATTTTTACTGAGCCTGCATCTGTTGCATTACATGCTCTAAATATAGCTAAGCAAGATAGAACGTTTGACTCAGTTTTAATTTTAGGATTGGGTCCAATTGGAATAAGTATTGCAGCATGGTGTAAATTTAATAAAATTGAAAATGTTATAGGAGTAGATCGAAATTTACATCGTTTTGATAATTTCAAAAAAATAGGTTATTCAAATATTATTGATACAAATAAAAAAAATATTTCTGAGAATATAACTAAATATGCAGATAAAAATGGAGTAGAAATTGTATTTGAGTGCTCAGGTTCAGAAGAATTGCTTAATAATGGAATACAAAACTTAAAAAAAAGTGGTAAAATTATTATTCTAAGTAATCAATTAAAAAATGTTCAATTAAATACTAAGTCTATGAATAAAATTCTTAGAGAAGAAATAGTTATAAAAGGTTCATGGAGCTCAATTTTAGAGCCATTTAATGAATGGGAATTAACATTAGAAACCCTAAAAAAAGGACAATTAAATATTAAACATTTAATATCACATAAATTTAAATTTTCAGATGCTCCAAAATTATTTAAATCACTTCATAAAAAAGAACTTAAATATTCAAAAGTTTTACTAACTTTATAAAGTTAATGTCAATCAAAACAAAAATTGATTATTCGCTTGTTATACCCTGTTTTAATGAAGCTGATAATTTACCAGGTTTATTAAAAAGATGTGACAAACTATTAAAATTAAAAAAATTTGAATTGATTTTAATTAATAATGGATCAAATGATGAAACAAAAAAAATTTTTAAAAAATTAAAAAAATTAAAAAAATTTAGAAATTTAAAATTAATTGATATTAAGAAAAATATTGGTTTTGGTAGTGGAGTTATGAGGGGATTGAAGAGTTCTAGAGGTAAAATTATAGGATATACTCATGCTGACCGTCAAACAAATCCAGTAGATTTTTATAAGTGTATAAAAAAAATAGATTTATCAAAAAATGAAAAATTATTTATTAAAGGAAATCGTATAAACAAATCTAAGCATGGATGGACATATTTTGATATTTTTTTAACATTGTCTCAATCAATTTTTCAATCAATATTTTTGTTTACTTTTATGCATGATATACATTCACAACCAAATATTTTTTCAAAGTCATTAATAAAATATAAAAAATCTTATCCAAAAGATTTTTTAATTGATACTTACTTTTATTACCTAGCAAAAAAACATAATTATAAAATTAATAAATTAGACGTAGTTTTTAATAAAAAATTTAGAGGTTTTGGTTCAGGAAATAATGATACTTTTTTAAAAAATATAAAAGGAATATTTCAACATATAATAGGAACTTTTGTATTAATAAAAATTCTTATGTCTAATTAAATTTTGGGTAGTTATTTTCAATAATAAATTTAATTAAAGACATTATTGCAAGTTGAGGACTAGAGTCACTAGAGGTAGGTAATGTGGAGGCGTCTAAAACAAAAATATTGTCACTATCTATTAAACTCGCATCATTATTTAATATATTATTTTCAAATCCAATTGGGCAAGAATTCATCATATGCGCACAATTAAAGTGCATAAACTTAGTTTTAAATGATTTAACAAATTCATTTAAATCTTTTTCTGACTTTAATATTTTCCCATTGCCATAAGGTAATATTAACTCAGTGGCGCCTGAACCAAACAAAATTTTGCATAATTCAATAATGCTTTTAATAATTAATTTGTAGTCATTATCATCTAATTTATAAAAAATTAGTGGTTCAGAAAAAATTGAACTTTTTAAACTTGCATAACCTCTTACTTCAATTTGAGCAACATACATTCCAAGAAAATCTAGACGTTGATTTAATCTGTTTATTTCTAGATTATTCAAAAAAGATGTTGTTGAAAAAATATATGGTTCTAGAAAATTAGAAGCACTAAATTTGAATCTTTCATTCTTAAAATGATTTATATCAATATTGAATATAGTTCCCTTTTTTGCACAAACTTTATCATTAAAATTTGCTAAGACTTTATAATTAAGATGAAATTTAATTTTTTTACCAACTTGGTTACTAATTCCATTCTTTTTTAATAAAAATGGTGTTTGTAATGCCCCAGCCGATAAAATTAATTTTTCACACTTAAATAAATATTTTTCATTACTAGTACTTAAGACAATCTTGTTTCCATCTTTTTTAATACTCAAAACTTTTGTATTTTGAAAAACATCAACACCTTTTTTAATAGAATCTGGAATAAGATTCAAAGATACATCATTAGTTTTTGCACTAATTGGACAACCACTTATACATTGATTATTATGACGACAGTTTTTCCGCGCTAAATCAACAAATCTGTAGTTAATTTTCTTTTCTTCTAAATATTTAGTGAGTATGAAAGAATCGCCATTAAAGCTTTGATCTTTATCTTTCTGGGTATCAAATTTTTTTTTAATTTCTGAAAAATTTGATCTAAGAATTTTAACATCGTCATTACCAAGATTCATAATATTTTTTAAATTTTCATAAGCTCGATCATCTATATCTTCTAAGTAACCGCCATTTGATACTGTCGTGCCACCTAGAGCAACTCCTTCGACAAATGGTAAAGGTGGATTGCCTATTAAAGGTGTGAAACCACCATTTCTCCAAAGTTTTTGCGATCTAGATGAAATTTTTCTATTTGAAAAAAAACTTTGATTAAATTTCTTACCTTCTTCCAAAATACAAATACTCTCAAAATTTTTTGATAATTGATAGGCAGCTGTTGCACCACCTGCACCAGATCCAATGATTATTGTTTTATAAAATTTTTGTATCAATTTTTTAACTATAATTTGCAAATAAGATTAGAGTTCTACAATATTTTTTAAAATGTTTATAAAATAAAAAATAATTATCTAAATAATAAAAAAATTTTTTTTGTTGTAAATTATTTAAATTATAACAATTTTTTAAAAAAAAAATTAAAGAAATTATGTTAATTAAATTTAAATAAAATATAATTGGCAATTTTAAAAAAAAAGGTAATTTAAAAATATTTGATAAAAGAAAAATTGTAGCATATCTCTCATTAATTATATCTAGATCAGATAAATTTATTTTGACTATTAGAGAAATTATTTTTTTAAGCATTAAAATTATTTCTATTTTTTATTTTGAACAAAACTCACAAATTATATTCTTAAATATTTTTTCATATTTATACAAAAGATTATTATTAATGGAAATAAAATACTAAGGTTTAAATTAATTTGCCTATCTATATCTGATGGGGTAACCAAAGCTATGATTAAGAAAATTGAATAGAATATTAATAAAGATAAAAAATAAACATATTCTAAAATATCATAATTTCCAAAAACTAGGGTTTTAAAAAAATAAAATAAAGAAAAAATGGGAATAATTATTAATATAAAAAATTTGAAAAAAATTAAAAAAAATAAGTTTAAATAAGCTAAAAAGTATAGAAACAAAAAAGCATTATTTTTATCATCATTAAATTTTTTTTTAATAAATGAGTAGTCATCAATTTTATTATATAAATCAAAAAACTTTTCGGAATTTTTATTATAATCTTTTACAGTATTTCCTGTAAATTTTTCAAGCCCATATATAATTTGAGCATATTCTTTAGGCTTGATTTTTTCTAAATGTGTCATTCCTTGATTTTCTAATGTATCATATGGCTTAGGTAGTATGGCAAAATACATACCTTCTTTGAAATGTTGTGATGAGTTTTTTAATTCTAAATTAAAAAAATTATTAAAATCATAAATGCTTTGTAAATTTCTAAATATTATTGAAGGATGATTGTAAAGAGTTTCAATAGAGAGATTTCTTATAATTTTATGAGTTTCCTCAAATCCAATATTATTTACAAGAAATCCATATATGTGAACAAATGGTGTGTGATTAGTAGATTTGTGAATTTTTTGAATTAATTCTTCTGCATCTAAATTAAATAGGTTTTCATCGATAATTTTTGGCGAATCTTTATAATCATATGTTGATGATAATACTTTTTTAAAAGCTTTATCTTTATTGATTATTTGAATAACAGTTTCAAAATAATTTTTTGCATGAGGACCGTTTTTAATATTAAAACATTTATCATTACCACAGAGCGAGGTAGATATATTCCATATCCATAATTGATGAAATCCATAGTTTTTTGAAAATTTGCTATTTAAATTTCCAAAAATAAATATCATAATGATACTTGATAATACAACTTTAGAAATAAAAGAGAGATTTATGCTTAGTTTATTTTTCTTTTTGAAAAAGAGAAAAATATTAAAAGAAATAAAAATATAAAAAAATACTAAATATGTAGGTCTAAAAGCTGACGTGATTAAAGCTAAAAGAAATATTAAAAAAAAATCAATCATTTTTTTTTTCTCAAAAAATTTAAAAGTATAAAAAATTATAAAAACAGGAAAAAAAGCATACAAACCATCTGCCAAAGTATTTATATTAATCCATTGAAAAGCTGGAGTAAAAGAATAGATTAAAGCGAAGCTAAAAGCTATGGTGTTGCTGTATTTTTTAAAAGAAATATATATTAGGCAACTTGCCAAAATATAAAAAAATATTTGAAATAAAATTACTAAGGTCAAACCAAAAAAATCGAATATTCTACTGATTTTTAAAAATAGAGGATATCCAAAAGGTCGTGATTGCCAAGGACCTTGATTAAATAAATTGTCTGAAAAAGATATATAGCCATAGGAGTCTATGGGTAAAGAAATTGGTAATATATTAATTTTAATTATACTTAAACTGATAGTTATAGATAATATAAAAAATAAATACTTATTTAAATATTTATCATTTATTTCAAAAATTATATTTTTATTCATCAATTATACGGTATCCTTCACAACTTTGTTTAAAATTTTCAAAATTCTTAGAATCAATTCTATTTTTTAAATCATAACATATACATTGTTGCTCAGGACTCAGATCTGAACAAGAACGATTTAAATAAATATAAAATAAATTAAAAATTAATATTAAAAACAAAAATGTAATAAAAATAAATTTTAATGGAAATTGATTTGATTTAATCATTAATAATTAAATTTTATTAATCATTGAAATTTGAGCATAAAAAATAACTATTTTATTCTAATTTTATGTTTTCAAATTATAAATAACTGTTATTAAAATAGCTACTATAAAAGATTTTTTAACTATGGATAGAAAAATATATAAAATAAAGGATCTAAAAAATTTAGATATTAAAGATGTTAGAGAACTTTATAAAAAATTTGTGAACCCTGCGCAATCAAATGCTATAAAAACATTTGGGTTTGGACAAGAATTAGCTGATTATGCGTTAGGACAGTGGATATATTTAAAAGATGGCTCAAAAGTATTAGATTTTTCAGGTGGCTATGGTGTTCTTACGCATGGTCATAATCATCCACGTATAATTGAAGCAAGAGTAAATTTTCAAAACAAAAATAAAATGGAAGTTCATAAGAATTATTTATCTCAATATACTGCAGCACTTAGTTCGAATATAGCAAACTTGTTACCAGGAGACTTAAATAAAGTATATCTTCCAAATTCAGGTGCGGAGGCCAATGAAGGTGCTATAAAAATTGCTTATAAATATCATAAAGGAAAAAAAAAATATCTTTTACATACAGACATTTCTTTTCATGGTAAGACATTAGGAGCTGGTAGTATATCATCATCCCCAGAGTCAAATTTTAGTTTTCCAGGAATAGAAAATATTGATAATTTCAAGTATGGTGATTTGTCTTCACTAAAAGAAAAAATTGAAAAGTATAAAAATAATATTTATGCTATTATAGTGGAACCTTTTAGTGCATCCTCTATGAATTTTTTATCTGAGGAGTATTTAATAAATCTTAGAAATATTTGTGATAAAGAGGATATATTACTTATTTTTGACGAAGTATTTACAGGTTGGGCAAAAACAGGTGAACTTTTTTATTTTTTATATCATAAAAATTTAATACCTGACATTTTAACTTTTTCTAAAAGTTTTGGAGGAGGCAAAGCCTCTATTTCAGGATATGTAGTTAGGGATAAATTTTTTAAAAAAAGTTATGATTCACTTCAAGATTTTAATTTACACAGCACTACTTACAATGCTTTTGGTGAAGAAAATGTTACAGCACTTGAGGCAATAAATATTATCTTAGAGGAAAATTATTGTGATAAAGCAAAAAAAATAGAACAAAAAATTAAACCAGAATTGATAAAATTAAAAGAAAAATATCCAAAAATTATAAAAGAAATTAAAGGAGTAGGGGCACTTCAAGGTATAAGGCTAAGCACTGAGAGTCTGTTGACCACTCAATTAGACAAATATATACCAATGGTTAATTTGAATAATTCAAGATTTGTTGAAAAAGTTTGCTATGCATCAATAATAAATTCTTTATATGCAGATTCAAAAATTTTATCAGCATTTTCACAGAATAAAGAGATTTGTTTATGGATATCACCTCCATTAGTTGTAAAGATGAGTGATATTGATTACTTTATTGACGCTTTAGATAAAACATTAAAAAAGGGACTAAATAGATTAGTTATAGAGCTTTTTAATTCAAAAGTTTTCAGTTTATTTGACTAATAATCAAAATTAGAATTTTTATAATTGATAGTATAAATATGCCTAGCAATTTAATATTTTTATATTTTAGCAACGTAAACTGTAAGAATTGCAAACTTTAAAATGAAGATTATAAATAAATAGTTAAGTTAAAAAAAAAATTTAAAAATAACAAGTAATGAAAAAACTATTAAGCTAGAAAATTAATTTATATAAAGTATAAAGATGATTTTATTATAAAAAATAAATTAATCATATGAAAAAAAAAATTTTGATTACTGGAATTACTGGATTTGTGGGATCTCACATGGCAGACTACTTAATTTCTTTAGATCAAGAATTTGAAATATATGGCCTCAAAAGATGGCATCTTTCCAAACTTGATTTTATTTATCCAATAATTGATCGAATTACTTTAGAGGATTGTGATATAACTGACCCAGTTTCAACACAAAAAATTATTTCAAAAATTGATCCAGATCTAATATTTCATTGTGCGGCAGAAAGTTTTGTCAGTCCATCTTGGGATCATCCACACAGATATATGTCTGTAAATTATCAAGGAACAGTGAATATTCTTGAAGCATTAAAAAATATTAAATCAAAAGCCTATATTCATTTACCAGGATCCGGAGAAGAGTATGGGAAAATTTATGAAAATGAAATTCCAATAACAGAGTTAACAACTTTACGTCCGGTAAACCCTTATGCTGTTAGTAAGGTTGCTCAAGATTTGATAGGATATGTTTACAATCAATCTTATGGACTAAATGTAATCAGAACTAGAGCTTTTAATCACGAGGGACCAAGAAGGCAGTATGTTTTTGGAATCCCATCATATGCATATCAAATCGCTAAAATTGAAAAAGGTTTACAAGAGCCAATCATAAAAGTTGGTAGGATAAATGATAGAAGAAATTTTACACATGTAAGAGATATGGTAGAGGCTTATTATCTTTCTATTTCGTGCTGTGAACCTGGAGAATTATATTTAATTGGAAATGAAGACCCTAAATCAATTTACTCTTTTAAAGAGGCTCTTGAAATGTTGATTTTAATGTCATCAGTAAAAGTAATTGAATATAAAGAATACCAACCTTTTGTTAGACCAACCGACGTACCAAGGTTAATTGCTGATACTAAAAAATTTCAAAGTGTAGCAAATTGGGTTCCAAAAATTAAATTTGAAAAGATTCTCAAAGACACCTTAGATTATTGGAGAGAACAAATTTCAATTAATCCAAGACTATAAATTGCCAAAATTATACTCAAGATCAATTGCTAATTGTAGAATATGTAGTTTTAAACTTACAAAAATTTTAAGTCTAGGCAAACAACCCCCAGCTAACTCTTTAAGAGTCAAAAAAAATAAAATAATTCAACCTGTAAACTTAGATTTAAAAAGATGTAAAAAATGTAAAACTTTACAACTATCAGAGAGTGTATCAAAGAAATATTTATTCGAAGATTATGTATGGGTAACAGGAACAGCCAAAACAACAAAAATTTTTAGTAATAAATTTTACAAAATAGCATCAGAAAGATTAGATAATAAATCAAGATATGTATTAGAAATCGCAAGTAATGATGGTACATTTTTACAACCGTTTAAAGATAATAAATATGAAATATTAGGAATAGATCCAGCAAAAAATATCAGTAAAATTGCAAACATTAATAAGATTAAAACAATAATTAATTTTTTTAATAATAATTCTGCAAAAAAAATTTTAAAATCTTATGGATATGCTAATTTAATCTTTGCTAGAAATGTAATTCCTCATGTTGAAAATATTAATGAAGTTATAAAAAGTATTTTTATGTTGATGGATAATAAAAGTATTGGATGTATAGAATTTCATTACGTTGGAAATATAATAAAACAGAATCAATATGATTCAATTTATCATGAGCATATATTCTATTTTTCAATACAAAGTTTAATAAATTTACTAAATAAATTTTCTTTATTTTGTTTTGATGTAGAAAGAAGTCCTATAAGTGGTGGATCTTTAATAGTTTTTTTTTCAAAATTAAAAAAAAGTAAAACAAAAAAATTAATTAAAATAATAGATCAAGAAAAAAAAGATAAAATTAATAATATTGCTACTCATAAAAAATTCGCAATAAATTCCATTTCGCATAAAGAAAAATTTAAAGAATTAATATTAGAAAGTAAAAAAAAATATAAAAATATTTATGGATATGGTGCTTCGGCAAGAAGTTCAACTTTGTTAAATTTTTCAAATATTTCAAAGGAAATTAAAGGAATATTTGATAAAAATCCGATAAAGATAAATAAATATACGGCAGGGTCCAATATTTTTATAAAAGATCTAAAAAATTTCAAAAAATCAAAGCCTGATTTAATAGTTTTGTTAGCTTGGAATTTTACTAAAGAAATTATAAAAGAATTAGAAAATAAATATGGCTATAAAGGTGATTATTTAATACCAATACCTTATCCAAAGATAATATTAAATGATAAAAAATAGATCAAAAATAAAAATTTTTTATATTAGAAAATCCTTATTAACAATTTTTTACAATTTTTATTAGAAATGATTACTGCCAAAGTTCCATTAAGAGTGAGTTTTTTTGGCGGTGGAACTGATATTCCACAATTTTATAAAAAAAATAAATTTGGTTGCGTATTGAGTTCAACAATTAATCAATATTTATATATTTCAGTTAAAAAGCATGGCAAATTCCATGATGAGAAATATAGATTTAATTATTCGCAGTCAGAAAGATGCAATAGTATAAATAAAATTCAAAATAATATTTTCAGAGAGGTAATTAAACATTTTAATATTAAAGATAATTTGTATATCTCTACAATTTCAGATATCCCCACTTCATCGGGTTTAGGATCCTCGAGTGCATTAGTAGTGGGTTTATTTATTATTTTCAATAAACTGTATAATCTTAATATTCCCAAGAAAAAACTTATAGAAGATGCAGCTCAATTTGAAATTAAAAAAATAAGCAATTCTATTGGTAAGCAAGATCATTATTCCACTTTTAATGAAGGAATTAAGTTTATAAAATTTAATTATAATGAAAAAGTTTTAACTAAAAAAACAAATTTTTTAAAGTTTAAAAAAAATATTGGATCGAATTTATTGTTTTTTTGGACAGGTATACAAAGAAATGCAAATACAATTTTAAAAACACAAAATAAAAATATTAGGAGTAACATTTCTGGTTTAATAAAATTAAGAAATATTACTGAACAAGTCTTTTATAAGTTAAAAAAAAATAAAATTGATATAGTGGAATTTGGAAAATATTTACATGAGTCGTGGAAAATAAAAAGCTCTTTTTCAAATAAAATTTCAAATAACTTTATTGATAACTGCTATTTAGAAGCTATCAAAAATGGTGGATTAGGAGGAAAAATTTTAGGAGCAGGTGGAGGTGGTTTTCTAATGATAATTGCAAAAAAAAAAAACCATAGAAAAATAATAAAAAAATTATCTAGATTAGGCTTAAATAATATAGAAATTGAATTAGTAAATGATAAAGCAAAATTGTATTAAATTTACTTATAGGTTCTTAAATCTTCTACAATTGAGAGTAATATTATTTGGTGGACGCACTCAAGGACATTATAATTCATTGAATCTACGTAGAGATTTACCAGACCAGTTTTAGATAGACGATTATTTTTTTTAAAACCAGTTAATGTTATATTTTTTATTTTCAATTTTTGGCAATATTTGGATGCATTTACAACGTTTTCAGATTCACCACTACTGCTGATAAAAATACAAAGGTCCTCTTTTTTTACATAAGATTTAATGCATTCTTTAAAAAAATTTTTATATCCATAATCATTTGAGTAACATGTCATTAAAGCTGAGTTATTAAAGGTTCTAGATTTTACTTTTGCAGCTTTAGTAAAATCTATTGCTAAGTGATCTGCTATTGTAGCACTAGCGCCATTGCCAAACAGATAAACCATTTTTGCTCGTTTTTTAATTTTTTGAATTATATTTTTTATATTATCTATTTGTTTATGATCAACTTTCATCAAAGCATAATTGATAGATTTAAAAAATTTAATTTTTTTATTTTTCATATTAATTTTGTTATTATAATTAGTAAATTAGTATCTTAAATATTGCAATAAAATCGTTTTTATGTTTCTAATATAGATACTTATTTCTTTAAAATAAAAAAATAATATAATTTATTAAAGTGAAAAAAATCAATTTACTCTCTAGTTTTCCAAAATCAAAGAGAAGTTTAAAAAAAAGAAATGTTAATAAAAAAAATATTAAACTAGCCTTAAAATATTCACGTGAGTATTTTGATGGAAATAGATCTCAAGGATATGGTGGATATTATTATGATGGTAGATGGGTAATAGTTGCTAGAAAGGTTATTAAGTTATTTAAATTAAATAATAATTCTAGATTTATAGATATTGGTTGCGCAAAAGGATTTTTGTTACATGATTTAAAAATAATTTTACCAAAACTAAAGCTATACGGAATTGATGTTTCAAAATATGCAAAAGAAAAGTCTCTATTATCTATAAAGAATAATATTTCAATAATGAACTGCAAGAGATTAAAATATAAAAAAAATTTTTTTAACGGTTTAGTGGCAATTAATGTGGTTCATAATTTAGATTTAAAGAATTGTATGAATGCAATCAAAGAAATACAGAGAGTTTCAGGTGGAAATGCATTTATACAGGTTGATGCTTATAGAAATGATTTAGAATTAGAAATTTTGAAGAAATGGGTACTTACTGCAAAAACATATCTTAAGCCTAATCAGTGGGTAGAACTATTTAAAGAATGTGGATATACAGGGTTTTATGATTTTACAGTATTAAAATCCAATAAATGGTTGAAATTATAATTTTGAAGAATACTAGTACAAATAATGAAAAATTTTTTAAATAATTTTTTTTTAAATTTCACAAGTGCTTTACAAAAAATAAATATTTTAAATTTGGAAAAAGCAGCAAAAATTATTGATGTAACTAGAAATAAAAAAGGTAGACTATTTATTTTAGGTGTTGGTGGTAGTGCTGGAAATTCATCACATGCAGTTAATGATTTTAGAAAACTATGTAGGATAGAAGCATATAGTCCTACTGACAATGTTTCTGAAATAACTGCAAGAACAAATGATGAAGGTTTCGAAAGCATTTTTTCAGAATATTTAAAAGTTTCAAATCTTCAAGCTAAAGACACATTGTTAATCTTCTCTGTGGGTGGTGGAAATTTAAAAAAAAAGGTTTCTTTAAACTTAATAGAAGCAATTAAGTGTGCTAAAAGAAAAAAATCAAAAGTAATAAGTTTTGTCGGCAAAAGTGATGGATATGCATTTAAACATTCTGATATTGCTATATTAATGAGTTCACCAGATAAAAAATATGTAACGCCTGTGAGTGAGCCGATGCAAGCAGTATTATGGCATGCATTAGTCTCGCATCCAATTTTGCAAAAAAAGAAAACTAAGTGGTAAAAGTTTTCTTTAGTTCAAATATTATATTTAAAAAAAATTTATATATATTAAGATTTTAATGTTAAAGTTTAATGATCTACAACGTCATTGCAAATAAACCCAAGCATGCATCAGCTATAATTATTTATCATAAAAAAAAAGTTTTATTAAATTTAAGATCAAACAAAAAAAATATTTTTTACCCTAATCACTGGGGATTGCTTGGCGGTGCGAAAGAAAAAAATGAAAACCTACGATCTACAGCTATTAGAGAATTTGAAGAAGAAACTTCTATAAAAATAATTAGTAAAAATCTACTATTTTTTAACAAAATTAATTTTAGTTTCCCATCTAAAAAATATAAAATAATTATTAGGAATTATTACCTTTATGAAATTAAAAATTTTGAAAACTTCAAAATAAATTTTTTTTTGATGGAAGGATCTAAATCAAAATTTTTTAATTATACTGAAATTAAAAAACTTAATAATTTAGTTCCCTATGATAAATTTGCGCTTGATCTATTTTTTTCTAGTAATTAATTTAAAATGCTATCAATATTTGAATTTTCATAATCTATTATGTAAATAGATCTTGAAATTTGATTTTTATAAATTCTAGCTAAATAAACACTTAAAATTCCAAATTCTAACATTAAAACTAAAATTAAAAAATTAAAACTGGTTGGCAATGCGGAAATTAAAAAAAATGCTAAAAAATAATAAACAAAAATTATAATATTTAAATATGTTATTAGTCTTAAGGGAAATGAAGTTGAACTAACTATGCTAGAAATAAGAAAAATAGGATCTCCCCAAATTAAATATTTTGGCTTACCAGCTGCCCTTATATTTCTTTTATATTCAAAGCCATATCTTTTAAATCCCGCAAAACCAATTTCAGCTCTGATAAATGGACTGTTATTATTATTTTTTAAGACAATCTGTTTTACTTGATTATCAAATAGGGAAAATTCAGCACAATCTACAATGAAATAATTATCCGCAATAAGATGCATAGTTCTATAATAAGTTTTACGAAGAAATTTTATGAAAAAATTTTCATGTCTATCTACTCTTTTACCATAAACTATTTTGTAACCCTCTTCATACTTTTTTAAAAAATCAATAAGCATTTCAGGAGGATCTTCCATATCCACATCTACTATAAAATATAAATCTGATTTGTTATTTTCTAAACCCCCATATAAAGATGCTTGATAACCAACATTCTTAGAATAAGTTATATATTTTATTTTAAATTGATCTGACCTCAGTTCTTGAATTTTTTTTAAACTATTATCTGTACTACAATTATTTAAAAATATTAAATTTACTTCATAGTTATTGATAATACTGTTTATAACTTTATTTATTCTTTCAAAAAATAAACTAATACACTCCTCTTCATTGTATACTGGAACAATAATAGATAATTTTTTTTTAATCATAATATTATTTTATATTAAATTAATATTTTAATATGAAGACTTAAATAATGAAATATTTATTCAAAATCATGTAAATTACTTATATATATAGTATATTAGAAATAAAAATATTAATTTAATCTTACAATGAAAACAATTTTTTTAACTGGGTCTTCCGGTTTATTAGGCCTGGGAATTTATAATTTATTAAAAAAAAATATAAAATTGTAAGAATATCAAATAATAAAAAATATAAAAACGGAAGTAAAATTACATATTGTAATTTTGAATCAATTCAAAATATTAAAAATTTTATAAAAAAAAAAGGAATACCTGATTACTTTATACATGCTGGTTGGGGTAAAATGGATGAACCTAATTCATTATATCATTTAAGAGAAAATATAAAAATTTCTAAAAACTTAATTAAAGAATTTTATACTGCTGGCTTAAAAAAATTTATATTTATAGGGACAATTCATGAATATGGAGATAATTTGGGATGTGTTAAAGAAAACGATAAACCAAAAGGAAAACTTAGAAGATATGAAAAAGGCAAGTTACTCTTTGGCCTTTTTGGTAAATCTATTTCTATTAAATTAAAAAAAATTTTTATTCATATTAGAATGGCAAACTTATACGGCCCAATAAAAAAAAAAATTCTCTTATTTTTTCTATGCATAAAGCACAAAAAATTAAAAAAGATCTTAATGTTTCTGCTTTAGATTTTTATAGAGATTATTTACATTCCTCTGAGGCTACTTTAGGAATAAAAAAAATTTTAGAAAAATGTAATGAAACAAAAATAATTAACCTAGGCTCTGGAAAAAAGGTTTATATGAAAAAATTTATTCAAACATATTGGAATATCATAAATAAATCTAACAAAAGTTTAATTTTCAAAAAAATTTCCAAAAAATCAGATTATAAAGGTTTTTATTTAAGCAATACGCTATTAAAAAAAATTACTAGTTGGAAGCCTAAAAGTGGTTTATATGGTATTAAAAAAAATATTAAACTTTTTAAATAATGAAAAAAATTAAAGTTTCGGATTATATATTTTCGGAAGTTCAAAAATTAAATGTAGATTTTGTTCCAATTTATCCAAGTGGAAATGCATTGCATCTAATTAATTCAGTAGTCAAAAATAAAAAAATTAAAGCTTTTGTAAACTACCATGAACAAGCTAATGGATTGGCGGCAGAGGCTTATGGAAGATTTAAAAAACTCGGGGTATGTTGTGTTGGAGCTGGTCCCGCAGCAACAAACTTATCTTCTGCTATAATGTCAGCATATTGCGATTCAATACCATCATTTTTTATTACTGGACAAGTTGGCATGTTCCATAACAAAAAAAATAGAAAAATTAGACAAAGAGGCTTCCAAGAAGTTGATGTTAAAAATCACATGCAACCAATAACAAAATATTCAGTTTTAGTGAACAAACTAGAAAATATTCGTTATGAACTTGAAAAATGTTTATACATTGCAGTGAGTGGAAGGCCTGGACCGGTAGTAATGGATGTTCCATACAATATTCAGATTTCATATATTAATCCAAACAAGTTAAAAAAGTTTACTAAGCCTAAAATAAAAAAACAAAAATTCAATAAAGCATTTAAATACATAACAAGAGAAATAAAAAAATCCTTAAAACCCATGGTTCTTTTAGGGGGTGGCGCTCAGTCATTAAAGGACAATGATTTGATTATAAAATTTTTAAACAAGCTAAATTTGCCTGTAGTAACAACTTGGGCAGCAACAGACATTCTTTACCATAAATATCCACTAAACCTTGGAAACATTGGTAGTAGTGGAAATAAATCCGCAGTAGATGCTGTTCAAGAGTGTGACCTGCTTTTAAGTTTTGGATGCAGATTTACAACAAAATGTATTACAAATGAGAAAACATTTGCCAAAAATGCAAAAATAATAGGTTTCGATATTGATAAAGCAGAATTAAAAGAGGGATTAGTTAAAATTGATAAAGGCTTCAATATAGATCTGAAAGATTTTATTCCAGATTTTTATAAAAATTTAAATTTATCAAAGTTCAAATATGAATATAAAAAAGAGTGGTCAGATAAAATCTTTGAATTAAGAAATAATTATTATAATATTGATGAGACAATTAAATCAAAAAACCCAAAATATATAAGCCCATATAAATTCTTAAATAACTTGTTTGACGTATCATCAAATAAAGCAATTTTTATACCTGATGCAGGTTTAAATATTACATGGACTTATCAAGCGAATAAACTCAAGAAAGGCCAAAAAATTTTTACTGGAAGTGGAGCTTCTCCGATGGGATATGCCTTGCCCGCATCTATTGGAACATATTATGCAACTAAAAGTAAACAAGTAATTTGTATAGCAGGTGATGGTGGCTTTCAAATGAATATACAAGAACTTCAAGCAATTGCCTTTCATGACTTGCCAATAAAAATTTTTATTCTTAATAATGAGTCACTTGGTCAAACAAGATTTCCATCTCAGAATATGTTTGGAAACTCTGCTGGAAGTGATATCAGCAGTGGTTATGGTTGGCCAGATTTTATAAAAATTGCAAAAGCTTACAAAATAAAAGCTATAAACTTTGATAATAGGAAAAATTTTAAAAGCCAACTTAAAAAAATTATGAATTTTAAAAAACCAATTTTAGTTGATGTAAGAATTGATCCTTTACAGTTTAGGTTGGAATGTCCAATTTAAATAGATGTCTATATTCATAACAGGAGTCGAGTCATTTTTAGGAAAATTTTTAGCAAAAACATTGCTCGAAAGAAATATAAATTTTGAAGGAATTGATTTAATTAAGAAAAATTCTTATACGAAAATTTATGATATTTGTAATAAAACTTTAAAAGAAAATATTCCAAAAAATATTAATACAATTGTTCATCTTGCTGCAATTGCGACCAGCAATGATTTTAAAGTTGATCCTAAAAAAGCTTATGAAGTGAATATAAATGGCACAATTAATTTAATAAAATCTGCAATTCATAATGAAATCCAACATATAATATTTGCATCATCCGAATGGGTTTATGGAGAGGATAAGTTTGAAAAAAAAGATGAAGATTCAATTATTGACTTTAATAAATTAGGTTCTGAATACGCTTTATCAAAAGCTTTATGTGAAAATATTCTTCAATATTATTGTTCAATAAATAATATTAATTGCACCATTTTACGTTTTGGAATTATTTATGGTCCAAGAGAAACGAAGAAAAATTGGTCTGCAGTTGAAAGCATTCTATTTAATCTTTATGAAAAAAAAGAATTTATCACAGTCGGTTCAAAAAAAACTGCCAGAAGGTTCATTTATGTGAAAGATGTTGCGGAAGGCATTATCTCATCGTTACCCTTAAAAGGAATAAATGTCTTAAATTTAACAGGCGATGAGTTAGTGAGTTTGGAAAAGATTGTTGAAATTGGAAATGAAATTTTAAAAACTAAATGTAAAATTAATGAAAAGGATACTAATAATTTTAATTTGCGTGATGCTAAAAACGATAAAATTAAAAAACTCACTTCGTGGAAACCTAAATTTAATATACGGTTTGGTGCTGAAAAAATATTAGAATCTTTTAAAGTTTTTTATTAAGCTTAATTAATTTAAGATTTTAAAAAGTAAATTTAATATTTTAGGGTTAATATAGAATCTAAATAACTTCCATAATTTAAATTTAATTGACCTTGACAAATATTTTAAACTTATAAGATTACCAAATTCCTCGTTTATTTGAATTAATTTAATAGGAGATATTTCATAGTAAAGATTATTACAGACAATAAAGTTATAAAATTTCTTTTTCATGGACTTTATATAATTAAGTTCTTTAATTAAATAATTGTCACTTAAAATAGTTGAGCTAACTTGGCCTTTCCTAATAGTAAATTCTGAGATGGTTTTATTTAAATAACAAAAACCATGACGCATACTTAAATATTGTAGATTTAACATATCAGCACGTCTACCATATTCGTCATTAAATATGTTTGATTTTAAAATTTTTTCAGATCTAAACACAACAGTGTTATGATAAATTTTGAATTGATAATTATTATATAATTCACCAACTTCTGATTTATTAATATAATTTTTTTTAATAAAAGAAAAATTTATAAAATATTTCTTTTTATTTTCTAAATTATTAATTCGAATGTTTGAAAATACATATGGAGCTTTTTTATATATTTCTAAAGCTTGTACGTTTAATTCTAAAAAATTTTCGTAAATTATGTCATCTGTTGATTGAATATACAGATATTTAGATTTTACTTGTTTAATACCAATAGATACAGATTTTGTAACACCGTAATTAGTTTTATTTTCTAAGTATATTAATTCTATATTAGAATTTAGTTTTTTTCTTATACGTTTTTTTAATAATTTATCTTGATTTCCGTCATCAACAAAAATTAGTCTTTTTGGCTGTAAAGTTTGATTGTTTAGAAATGAAAGAGAACGATCTAAGAAATTTTTATCTTTATAGTAAGGCCAGATTACATCAATATTTTGTTTAATTACTGGATAACCAATATTAAGTATTTTTTTAAAGTTTATAGAAACTATATTCGAGGAGAAATTCTCAGCTATTTTACTGTAGGAAGCTTTCCTAGCTTGATTTATTTTTACATCATTAAGATTTATATATTTTTTTATACTTTTTGTTAAATAATTTACTGCATTTTTTTTTTGTAATTTGGTTTTTAGTATTATTTAAAACATAATCATGTCCACTATTCTTGTAAGCAACAACATGTAATCCAGATAACATAGCTTCCATTACAGAAGTTCCTGCTCCTTCAGAATAAGAGGGCGAAACTAAGCAATCCATGCTAGGAAAAATATTTTTATAATTATCAATATAGCCTAGGTATATAATATCCTTTTTATTTTTTTTTATAAGTTCAAGAGTTCTTTGATCAAATTTGGATTGACCTATAGTTTTTTGATCAGCTGGTCCTGCTATAAAAAATTTTTTTTTTGGATAACTTTTTTTTAATATTCTTGCCATATTAATATAATCTACAATTCCCTTTTCTCTAATAAGTCGACCAAAAAATATAAAATTATTTTTTTTATTCAATTTTTTCTTGAAATTTATCTTCTCTACACCCTCAGTTGGGATTTGAAAAAACTTATTTTTACTTTTTGAAAAATTTTTAAAATATTTTAGATCAAAAGGATTAATGCATACCACTATCTTACTTTTGTTTATTATTGAACTGATCATAGAATTGTAAAAAAATTTTTCAAATATATTCCCTAAATTCAATGAACCTCTTCCAGCAATTACTGAAGTTATATTTAAATTTAATTTAAAAATTTTATTTAAATAGGAAACAATGAATTGGTATTTATTTGAATATATAATTAAATCTTTACAATTATTACTTTTAAAAATTTTGTATAATTCATTAAAATCATCAAATATATTATTTGAGTTAAATTTTTTAAGAACAATATTTTTGTAATCTCTTTTTAATTTAGGTATTTTATTGGGTGTATAAATAATAAATTTATAATCATCAATTTTAGAAAAATAGTGCTCTCTAAATTTTTCTATCGAAAAGGCAGTATTTGATAAAACTAATACTTTTTTCATTAAAATTATTTTTGTTTTAAAATTTATAGATTATATTATTTATAGATTTAATCTTTTATAAATATATTTTTGTTTGTTCCACTAGTCATTTCTTTGTAAATCCAGCTATATGTAATTTTTAAACCTTCTCTTAATGAAAAATTTGGTTTCCAATCTGTTTTCTTAGTAACAAAATCATTATTAGAAGATCTGCCTCTTACTCCTTTTGGCTTATCTAGTTGATAATTTTTTTTTACTTTATATTCTGCAATATCTTCAATTGTTGATATCATTTGATTAATTGATACCTGTTCTTCACTCCCAATATTAAAAACATCATTAAACTTTGAGTCAAATATTGTCATAGTTCCTCTTATACAGTCATCAATAAATAAGAAGGACCTAGTTTGTTCACCGTCACCCCAAACATATATCTCTTTTTCTTTATTAAGTTTTGCACTAATTATTTTACGACATAATGCGGCTGGTGCTTTTTCTCTTCCTCCATCATAAGTTCCTAGCGGCCCATAGATGTTGTGGTACCGCACTATTCTTGTGTCTAGATTAAAATCCTCGTTAAAGTGTCTGCACATTCTTTCACTAAATAATTTTTCCCACCCATAACCATCTTCTGGTTCAGCTGGATATGCATCAACTTCTTTTAATCCTGGAATAAATGTTTTTTTCTGTTTTGTACCATTATAAACACAAGCGCTTGACGAAAAAAAATATTTCTTAACTTTATTTTTTAGAGTTGCTCTCAAAAGATTAGTATTTATTAAAACAGAAAGCATACATTCTGCTTTATTATTTTCAATAAAACCCATTCCACCCATATTACAAGCCATATTAAAAACATAGTCAATATTTTCTGTGACTTTCAAGCAACTATTATAATCTTTTAAATCGAGTGAATAATTTTCGTTGTGATCATAAATTTGAAACCAATATTCTTTGGGTTTTACGTCAACACATACTATTCTATTTAATGGATTTTTAAGAAGGTGATTAACAAGATGTCCACCTATAAAGCCTCCTGCACCGCAAATAAGAAAATTGTTTTTTTTCATTTATAATTTTATTGTTTGTACCATTAATTTTTTATTAAAAAAAATAATAAATTAAGCTAATCAATTATTTTTTGATTAAAACTGATAAATTTATAATTTATTATAAAATAAAACATTAATTGTATTGGACTGTCAAAGTTTTTATATTAATATTTAAACATGTTTGTTATTGAATTCGGAGTTAATCATCTAGGAAAAATTGAATATTTAAATAAAATGTTAAATTTTTACTTAAACTCTTCTTTCAAAATGGCAACCTTAATGATCCATAATAAAGAGTATTATGATATTAATCCAAAGCATAAAATTGAGAGACGTGATTATGTTAAAGTAATTAAAAGGTGCAAACAAAAAGGAAAAAAAATTGGTCTATCAGTTTGTGACTTAGAAACATTTAATTATGTGAAAGATTTGAATTTTGATTTTTATAAACTTCTAAGTATATCAAATATTAATAAAGAATTAATTGAAGGAATAAAAAAGAAAAAAAAGCATGTATACATATCAACAGGCTTATCAAATGATAAAAAAATTAAAAAATCGGTAAAATTATTTAAAAATTACAAAAGAAAAACTTTTTTACATACACCAATGACTTATAATTCTAAAAACTTAAATTTTAAAAGAATTAATGAACTTAAAAATATGCTTAAAAAAGAAATAGGCTACAGTAATCACAATAATAATTTAAACACTATTTATGCCTTAAGCTCTTATTTGCCAAAAATAATATTTATTTATACTAAGCCTATAGATAGTTATAAATTAACTTTCCCTGATAATGATCATGCTTTTCATTTTAATAAATTAGAGGAGATTAAAAGAAATTACATAGAATGTTTGAACAGTCATAAAAAAAATAATAAGTCTATTAGAAAAACAAATATTTTTAAATAATGAAAAAAAAACTCAAAGCTATAATTGTTGGTGGAAGTAAAGGAATTGGTAAAGAAGTTGCTAACCATTTATCTAAAATAAACATAAGTGTATCTAGTTTATCAAGCAACGATTTGGATACATCTGATTTAAATAGTGTTCGAAAATTTATTAAAGGAAATAAATCTGCTGATATTTTATTACTTAATACTGGTGGACCACCTACTAAAGATTTTTATTCTATTTCAGAGGTTGAGTGGCACAAATATTTTAATCAATTATTTTTAAGTTTTTCATTAATACTTCAAAATATAAAAATAAATAAAAATGGATATGTTTTTTTAATATCATCTTCTATTATAAAAGAACCATCTGTTGGTCTTGAAATATCATCTTCTCTAAGAACTGGTTTTGTGAGCCTATTCAAGTCTATATCCTTACATAAAAAAAATAAAAATATATCATTTATTAATATTGCACCTGGTCCATTTAAAACTAATAGAGTAAAGCAGTTAGTTAAAAATATAAGATTATATGAAAAAAATTTGCCTACAGGCAGATTAGGCAACCCAATTGAAATAGGAAAGTTTGTAAAATTTATTGTTGAAAATAAGATTAAGTATATAACTGGCTCAACGATTTACTTTGATGGAAATTTAAATAAGTCAATAATATGAAAAAAAATAAATTCGAAAAAATTATTGATCAAATTGAAAAATGTAGATCAAAAAATAATTCAAATTGGATGAATATTTTAAGATTGGCTTACTCAAAAGCACCTAAACAATCAGTAAAAATTTTTTCACAAATTTATAAAGAAGATAAAAAAATTAGTTCTTTAGCAAAAAAATTAACAAATTTAAAATAATGGTTAGTCCATTGCTATCTAAAAAAATCTTTCATAAAATAAGTATTAAATCTCCTTTTCAAAAAAAAAAAATTTCAGATTTTCAAAAAAAATTGAAAAAAAAAGATATTGAACAAAATGAAATTTATTTAAATATTTATAAAAAATTTTTAATAAAAAATAAAATTAAATTGGATGATGCGATTAATTCTTATCTTGAAATGTGCACAGATATGTTCAATTGTCATATTCAATTTTTAAGAACGGGCAAATATCCTGTGGCTAATATAAAGATTGCAAAAAAAAAAGTTTACAATAATTCAAAAAAAATGACATCATATATGGTGGGTTTAGCCATTTCCCAATTTTATTGGAAGACTCATTATAAAATGTTTAAACACTTACAATTTATGATCTCTAATTCTAAATCTGCTAAAAGTTATTTAGAAATTGGTCCAGGTCATGGGTTATTTTCATACTACACATTACAAAAATTAAAAAATTTAAAAAAATTGCATATTATAGATATAAGCAAAACATCACTAAGTTTGTCAAAAAAATTTTTAGAAAATTACTCAAAAAATAAAAAAATTCCAAAAAAATATATATACGGAGATTTTTTAAAAGTAAGACCAGATTTTAAATATGATATTGTTGTTTGTGGTGAAGTAATCGAACATGTTTCACATCCGATGAAGCTTTTAAAAAAAATTAACAATACCCTTAATATTGATGGTAAAACTTTTATTTCTACTTGTATAAATTGTCCAGCTATCGATCATATAAATCAATGGCATACTATAGATGAAATACGATTGTTATTTAAGAAATCTAAATTTAAAATCCTAAGTGAAAAAGTATTACCTGTTGAAAATGTAAGTTATAAAAATGCTTTAAAACAAAAAATAACAGTAAACTATAGTGCAGTATTGAAAAAAATATGAAAAAAGTTCAAAACCTATATGAGGGAAAAAAGTTTGTATTAAGAAAAAAAATAACAAAAAAAGATATAAAAAATTTTTCAAAATTATCTGGTGACACAAACCCAATTCACATGGACCATAATTATGCAAAAAAAATGGGTTTTGGAAAAATTGTTGCTCACGGCATGTTATCCGAGTCATTTATATCTTCTATTATAGGTAATTATCTTCCAGGACCAGGTTCCTTGTGGGCAGAAAAAAAAATAAAATTTCTTAAATTAGTAAGAGAAGGAGATGAGCTAGAATTAATTTCTGAAATAGAAAAGATCCATACTGGGAACAATATTGCAATTATTAATGTTAAAGCTTTTAATCAGTATAAAGAGCTAGTTTTCGATTCTTCTAATATTATTGTTTTACCTAAAGATTCAAAGAATATTAAACATAAAAAAATTGAAAAGAATAAAAAAAATAAACCAATTAAAGCAAAAAAGAATTTAGCAGTGGTTTTGGGTGCCTCTGGAGATATTGGAATTGCAGTAACAAAGAAGCTATTAAATAATGGCTTTAATGTTTTAGGTTTCTATCTATCAAATAATAGTGAACTAAAAAAACTAAAAAATAAAAATAAAAATTTAAGATATTTTAATCTTAATTTACAAAATAAAAATTCTGTTTATAAATGTTTAAAATTAATAAAAAAAAATATTCCAACACATTTAATAAATTGTTCCACTCCTAAAATATACACAATTAATTTTGAAAAAATTTCAAAGAATGATTTTGATCACTACTTTGGCAACACTTTACCCAATTTTTTTACAATTATTCAAGAGTGTGTGAAAAAATTTAAGATGATTAAGAGTGGAAATATTATAGATGTATCTTCAGTTTATTTAAAATTACCAGAAAGAAATCTTTTGCCCTATATTACATTTAAAGGTTCAATGAGCGCACTGATAAAGTCGTTATCTATTGAACTTGCAAATTATAATATTCGTGCAAATTCTGTGATGGCAGGGGTAACAGACACTCAACAAATATCAGATATGTCAAATAAACAAAAACTTCTTATTGCTGCTAAAACACCTTTGCAAAGAATAGCAAAAGCAGAAGATGTGGCAAATACAATTTACTTTTTATCATCAAAAGAATCAGACTTTATCACAGGTTCAATAATTGATGTAAATGGTGGAATAATTTGAAATGGAAGAAGATTTTTTAGAAGTTATTTCTTACGCTAATAAGTTAAGTAACAAAAGATCAAAAAATTCACTTAATGTAAAAATATTTACTAATTCAATAGTAAATCCAATAGACAAAATAATTAAATTTAATATTAGTAAGAAAGGAATTAATAATTATATCGAGTATGCAGAATTTAATACATTTTTGCCCTCAAAAAACAAACAGAGATTTAATATTGGTTTATTTTTTTGGGAGTGTGAAAACCTTTTTCCAAATGGTTACGATGATTTAGAAAGATATAGTATTGAGGAATGCAATAGCGTTATAAGCAACTTCATAAATAATTTTGAGTATTTTCTTAAAGATGAAAATAAATTTGATTATTTAATAATTAAAAAATTAAATTCATTTAATTATTTATCTGATAATTTTAATACAAACTATGCACAATTTATTTCAAACGAAATTAACTTATATCTAGAAAAAAAATCAAAAAAAATTACAAAAATTATAATATTTGATGATCAAGACTTAGCATTTAAGTATGGCAATAACTATTTTGAAAGAAAATTAAAAAACAGCAAAATGCCGTATTATTCAGCAGATCCTCTCCTGGAAATTGGAAAAAGTATAAGTGCAATAATTTTAAGCCATTACGGATTATCAAAAAAAGTACTTATTTTGGATTGTGATAATACACTATGGAATGGAATAATAGGAGAGGATGATAATAAAATTATATTTTCTAAAAAAGATCCAAAAAAAGATTTTTTCCTTTATATGACTACTTTTTTAAAAAGGCTAAAAAATAAAGGGGTTTTGCTTGCAATTTGTTCAAAAAATAATTTTGAGGATGTAAAAAAATTTTTTGATAAAAATAAAAAATATCTTTTAAATTTTGATGATTTCATTGTAAAGAAAATTAATTGGGATTTAAAATCTAAAAATATTCTTGAAATATCAAAGGATCTCAAACTTGGAACTGGATCATTTATATTTTTAGATGATTCCAAACATGAGATTAATGAAGTTAAAACAGCAATAAATGATATTGATTGTTTCATGGTGCCCCAAAATTTAAATCACTATAAAAGAACTTTAATGAATATTTATAAATATTTTAATTATTCATCATTTAATACAGGGGAAGATTCTAAACGAACTTTATTATACAAACAAGAAAAAGAGAGAGATAAAATTAAGTCAAAATATTCTTATAAGGAATACCTTAAAAGTCTTAAATTGGAAATGATGTTTGCTGATGGAAAAAAATTTGATTTTAATAGATTAGTTCAGATGACGCAAAAAACTAATCAATTTAATTTAACTATTTTACGTCAAAATGAGCAAGAATTTCAAAAAAAGTTGAAATCAAATAAGAATATTATTTATGCCTTCTCCTTAAAAGATAAATTCGGAGATTATGGAACTGTAGGACTTTGTCAAATAAAAATAGTAAATAAAAATATAGTAGTCATAGAAAATTTTTTAATGAGTTGTAGAGTTTTAGGTAGAAATGTTGAGAAAACATTTCTTAATGAAATCTTAAAAAACTTAAAAAAAATGAAATTTAAAAAAATATACGGAATATATTCTAAAGGTCCAAAGAATAAAATTGTTAAAAATTTTTATAAGGATAATGGATTTTCACAAGTTAATAACAAAAATATTAAATATAGTGGAGAGTTATATTGTTATAATAATAAAACTGAAATAGATACATTAAGTGTTATAAAAATTAAATATGGAAAATAAATTAAAAAAAATTTTTTCAAAGATATTAGGTGTAAAGGAAAGTTCAATTAAATATAAAACTTCTCCAAAAAATCAAAAAAAATGGGACTCTCTAGCCCATATGAATTTAGTTATGGGACTAGAAAAAGAATTTAAAATTAAATTCACAGATCAAGAAATTACAGAAATGCTAACATTTGAGTTAATTTTTGATATCATTAAAAATAAAAAAAGTTGAAATTAATATACTTTTATAAAATAGAGCAAGAAGATAAAAATTTAATATATAGCTGGCGAAAAAAATCTAATGTAATAAAGTTTTTATGTAAAAAAAAAATTGATAAATCCTCTCACCAAAAATGGTTTAATAAAAAATTAAGATCAATAAATTTTTCTGCTTGGACAATAATGTATAGTAAAAAAAAAATTGGATTAATTCAGATAGATTCTATTAGAAAAAAAAAAATTTGTAATGCTGGATATTATATTGCATATACTAGATATTCATATTTAACATATGAAGTTATGAATAATTTACACAATTTTATATTTAATAAACTCAAATTTGATAGAATTGAAAGCTATATTTCAATTTTAAATAAAAATGTTCGAAAATTAAATAAAATGAGTGGATACAAAGAACTAAAAAAAAAAAATGTGGATGATGAATTTTTAAAAACATATTTATCAAAATCAATGTGGAAAAAAAGTATTGCACACAATATCTTTAAAAAAAATGGAAAAATTTGAAAATTATTCTTTGCCAACTATTCTAAGAGGATTGTACGCAACACCAATAATATGTGAATTAAGTAAGAGTGAAATTTTTACAAGAGATAATAAAAAAATTAATCTTAAGTCACAAAAAAAAATTAAAAATAAATTTATGCTAAATTTATGTTTGGAATATTTACAACAAATCCAAATTACTGAAAAAAAAAAAAATATTTGGTTTTTAACTGATTATGGATTTGAAATTTTTAAAAGATCTAACTCATTTTTTGTTCCACACTCATATAGAGACGTTATATTAAATTTGGGGAATATTCTTACAAATAAAAAAAAAATTAAAGATTGTAAAGTTGATAGAAATGAAAATATTCTTGGTAGTGGTTTGACGCACTTAAGATATTTCTACCAACCTTTAAATTATTGTAATTTAAACTTTAAATATAATACTTTGGTTGATCTTGGGTGCGGTAACGGACATTTTATAAATTTGGCTTTGAAGTTCAAAAAAAATTTAAATGTTGTAGGCACAGATTTGTCAAGCGACTCTGTAAAAACATGTTTAGTAAATTTAAAAAATAAAAACCTTAAAAATAAATTTAGAATTTTTAAAGGTGATATATCTAAAATTAAAATATGGAAAAAGAAAAGTCAGTCATTATTAAAAAATGCTTCGCCTCTAATTTCAATGTGGTTTATGTTACATGAAATTTCAAATCATAAAATTCAAAATGTTAAAAATTTTTTAAATAATTTATACAAAAATTTTCCAAATAGTAATTTAATTATTGGTGAGCTTATAAAGCATGATCAAAATACATTAAGTGAAATATATAAAAAAAGTATGATGCCAGAATATTTATTATTTCATAAAGTTTCTGGACAAGGTATTCTATCATGGAATGATTATAAATCTTTGCTAGTTGACTGTCCTTATTCATTGGAATATGAATGGAAATTTGACTATGAAAACAAACGTAAAATTCCATCTGCATTTGTATGGATTTTAAAACCTAAAAAAAATAAAAAATGAACATTTCTATTATTTTTGAAAATATCTTTAAAAAATTAAAAAAAGAAAAAAGTTTAGAAAAAAATGTTAAAATAGGTGATAAAACTAATGTTACTGGTGAGAACTCACCATTTGACTCTGTGGCATTTGTTCAGCTGACTAGCTACATTGAATTAGAGTTGGCCAAAAAACTTAAAAAAAATTTTTCTATACTGTTAAATGAAATACCCGAAATAAAAAAAAATAGATCTTTAACAATTGGTGGATTAAAAAAATATATTTCTAATAAAATAAAAAGATAAATATTTTAAATTAAACACAATTTTAAAATGAAAATTATTTGTATAACTGGTTCAAGTGGTGGAATTGCTAGAGTGATACAAAAAAAATTACTTAAAAAGAAAAATTTTAGAGTCTATGGATGTTCAAGAAAAAAATTTAACTTAAAACACAAGAATTTCTTTCATGATATATTAGATGCATCAAAACCAAAAAGTGTTGAAAGATGGTTTAAAAAAATTTATTTAAAAGAAAAAAAAATTGATATCTTA
>MDTB01197267.1_pt1 | contig 61422 bp, 60 predicted proteins | sample 811161 | NCBI WGS metagenome assembly MDTB01 (sample SAMN05326650, study PRJNA326480) | marine metagenome | isolation source: seawater | place: Mediterranean Sea | collected 2009
CCACGTTGATAGGCTGGATGTGGAAGCGCAGTAATGTGTGCAGCTGACCAGTACTAATAGCTCAATTGGCTTGATTTATGCACTGAAAAAAATTTTTAGATAAAGATAAATAAATTATAAAAAAACATTCATTAATCTCAGAGATTATATAATATATCAATTATGAAAGTTTTAGTCACTGGTGCAGCTGGATTTATAGGGTCACATCTTTGTGAGGCCCTGTTAGCTAAAGGCTACAAAGTTAATGCGCTAGTCAGATACAATTCTAGACAAAATAAAGGTTGGTTGGAAAATCTTTCAAATAAAAATTTAGATGTAATTTATGGAGACATTACTGATTTTGACTCCGTTTTGAGTGCTATAAAAGATTGTGATTATGTTTTTAATTTAGCCGCGAGTATTTCAGTTCCTTACTCTTTTAAAAATCCACAAACTTTTATTGATACCAATATATTAGGAGCATTAAATGTGTTTAGGGCATCTTCATTAAGTAAAAAAAAAATAAAAAAAATAATACAAATATCCTCGAGTGAAGTTTATGGAAATAATTTAATAAAAGATAAAAATATTTTAACTGAAGAAACAATCACTATCTCGGAGTCGCCTTATGCTGCTACAAAGATTGCTTCTGATAATCTAGCTATATCAATGTATAAAGCTACTGGTCTTCCAATTTTGGTTGCAAGACCGTTTAATACTTTTGGCCCAAGACAATCTCTTAGAGCAGTAATTCCTACACTTATTACTCAGTTTATATCTATAAATAATAAAAATAATTTTGTTAAAATTGGAAATTTAAAAACAAGTAGAGACTTTGTTTATGTTAAAGATACGGTAGCTGGCCTAATTAGTTTATTAAAAAAATCATGTAAGCCAGGAGAAGTGTATAACATTTGTACAGGAAATTCATTTTCAATAAAAAGTATTATCAGCAATTTAATCTATCTCACAAAAAAAAATCCAAAAATTTTAGTTTCAAAAAAAAGACTGAGATCAGCAGATGTATTTGATTTAAGAGGCTCTAATAAAAAATTATTAAAAAGTAATAAATGGTCTCCAAAATATAAAAATATAAATGGGTTTAAAAAGGCCTTAAATGAAACTTATGATTGGTTTAAAAAAGAAGAAAATTTAAAAAAATATACAAATATAAAAAATTATAATATTTAGTGAAAGAATTAAACTTCATAAAAATTGGTAATAGAAAAATTGGGCCAAGCTTTAGACCTTTAGTGATATTTGAATTAGGAATTAATCATAGTGGAAGTTTAAAAATAGCTAAAAAAATTGTTGACGAAGCAATTAAGGCTGGGGCTGAGATAATAAAGCATCAAACTCATATACCCGAAGATGAAATGAGCTTAGAAGCAAAAAAAATTGTACCTATAAATGCTAATAAAAATATTTATGATTTAATTGAAGATTGCTCATTAAATGAAGTAGAAGAGTTACAACTTAAAAGATATGTTGAAAAAAAGGGAGCTATCTTTTTAAGCACCCCTTTTTCAAGAAAAGCTGCTGACAGGCTTGCAAAATTTAAAGTTAAAGCTTTCAAAATAGGAAGTGGTGAGTGTAATAATTATCCATTACTTGACCATATTGCTTCATTTGGAAAGCCTATAATAATTAGCACAGGTATGAATAATATCAATTCAATAAAAAAAGCCATTAAAATTCTAAAAAGAAGAAAAGTTCAATATGCTGTTCTTCATACAACAAACTTATATCCCACTAAACATAACGAGGTTCGTTTAAATGCTTTAATTGAATTGAAAAAAATATTTCCTAATACAGTGATAGGTTTATCAGATCATACGGGAGATAATTATACCTCTTATGCCGCAATTGCCATGGGGGCATCAATTATAGAAAAACACTTTATTGATAATAGTTCAAGAAAAGGTCCAGATATTTCTGCATCAGTTAACACGAAGCAAATGATAGAATTAATTAAAGGGATAGATTTGATTAAAAAAGCAATCCCAGGAGGAATTCAACCTATCTTGAGAGAGAAAAAAACTGCAAATTTTGCATTCGCTTCTGTTGTAGCAAACAAAGATCTTGAAAAGGGTACTATTTTAAATAGGAATAATATTTGGGTAAGAAGACCGGGAAATGGAGATTTTAGAGCCGAACAATATTATTCATTATTAGGAAAAAAAATAAAACTTAAAGTAAAAAAGAATACACAAATAAAAAAAATTCATTTCAATTAAAAATCTAGTCTAATGAAAAAAATAAATATAATTTTTTTTTCTGCTAATAGAGCAGAATATGGACTTATTTATCCTTTTTTAGAGGTTTTCTTAAAGCATAGAATATTTAATGTTGAACTTGTTGTCGCCGGCTCTCATTTTTCAAAAAAATTTGGATTATCTATTAAGGAGATTAATAAAGACAAGATAAAGTATACTAAAATTAACTTACCACTAAGAACAAATACTTTAATTAATACATCAGATTATTTTTGTGCATTGCAAAAACAAGTTAATTTATTTCTAAAAAAAAAAAAAATAGATATAGTTTTTTTATCAAGTGATAGATTTGAAACTTTTGCATTTGCAATTTCTTCATATTTAAGAAAAATACCAATTGTACATTATGAAGGTGGAGATATAACGGAGGGCGGTGCCTTAGATGACAATATAAGACACGCTATAACAAAACTTTCAAATATACATTTAACCTCAAATAAAGACTCTTTCAAAAGAATATTAAATATGGGTGAAGAAAAATGGCGATGCTATAACGCTGGTTACTCACCTTTTTATTCTATGCAAATGCAAAAGTTTAATAAAAAAAAAATAGAGAAAAAATTTTTACTTAATCCGAATAAGCCATTAATATTATTTACATTTCATCCAGTCGTAAAAGATGACAAAGCTCAGAGAAAAGATGTTGATGAAGTTTTTAAATCTATTGAATATTTGTCAAGGGACAACCAAGTTATAATTACTTATCCTAATTTTGATCCTGGGCATCAATACATAATAAATAAAATTTTAAAAATTAAAAAAAATTTAATAATATTAAAATTGTTAAACATTTAGGTCGTGTCAATTACCATTCGTTACTTTATTACATTGGAAAAAACAAAAAAGGTTTTTGTATGGGAAATTCTTCTAGTGGCATTAAGGAGTCAGTTTTTTTCAATTGTCCAACACTAAATATTGGTGATAGACAGAAATCAAGGTTAAAACCTAAAAATGTTGTAGATGTTAGAGCTAATAATAAGCAGATACTTAGTAAAATTAATAATGAATTGAAAAATTATAAAACATATGAAAATCCATATAAATTAGATAAAAAATTTTATGTAATTCCAGACATAATCTTAAAAAAATTTAATAGAAAACATATAATAGAAAAAAAATGCACAATTTGAAAAAAGATTTTCCAATTATTTCTAAAGATCAAAAAATCTTTCAAGCGATTAATAGAATAATAAAATCTAAAATAAAAATCTTATTTGTTGTCGATAAAAAAAATAAACTTATAGGATCGGTTGCTAGTGGTGATTTAAGAAGATCAATAGGAAAAAAAATTAATTTAAATGAAAAAGTCGAAAAAATTATGTTCAGAAAACCTAAGTATTTTCAAAAAAAAAGTAATGACCCATCAACTCTAAAACATTTAATTTGTGTTCCTATAGTAAATAAAAAAAAACAGATAATAGATTTTGAGTATAATCAAATACTTACAAAAGATAGACAAAATACCGTTTTTTTAATGGCAGGTGGAAAAGGTGTAAGATTATTACCTTTAACAAAAAAAAAACCAAAACCACTTTTGAAGATTAAAGGAACACCAATCATAGAAAAAATTATATTAAACTTTAGAAACCAAGGTTTTAAAAATTTTATAATATCAGTGAATTACCTTGGTTATAAAATTAAAAAATATCTTGGAAAAGGTGATAGGCTTAAAGTTAACATTGATTATATAGATGAAAAAAAATATTTAGGTACTGCTGGATCTTTATCATTAATAGATTTAAAAAAAACTATTTTTCCAATAATAGTAACAAATTCAGATTTAATTTCAGAAATTGATTATTACAATCTAATTAATTATCATATTAAAAAAAAATCAGATTTAACAATTTGTGGAAAGAATAAAATATTTCAAATGCCATATGGAGAAATTTTACAAAAATATGAAAAAGTAGATAAAATAATTGAAAAACCAAACATCTTTCATTTAGTTAACGCAGGTGTTTATGTTATAAATAAAGATATATTAAAAAATATTATAAAAAATAAAAAATTAATGATGAACGAATTTATTACGCAACAACTAAAAAAAAACAAAAAAATATTTTGTTATCCAGTCTATGAAAATTGGATTGATATTGGAAATAAAGTAGATTTTTATAATCATAAGTAGAATTTAATAAAATTAATTTAATGACAAAAAAAATTAAAGATCCAGTAACTAAATTTTATGAGGAGCGTAAATTTGATATAAATGAAATGGGAGATGATAAAGAATTTCAAAAAAAATCACTTGAGTGGATACTTCATGCTAATAAATATAAATATGTATATAATTTTAAATGGATGGGTCAACCTATAATAAAATTTCCAGCAGATATCATTGTACAGCAAGAAATAATGTGGAAATTGAAACCTGATTTGATTATTGAAACAGGAATTGCTCATGGCGGCTCAATATTATTCTCTGCATCAATGCTTGAAATGATGGGTGCAAAAGGTGAGGTAGTAGCTATTGATATTGATATAAGAGAACATAATAAAAAGCTTATTGAAGAGCATCCTATGTACAAGAACATCACAATGTATGAGGGCTCTTCTATCGACCCTAAAATTGTTGAAAAAGTAAAAAGTCATGTGGAAAATAAAAAAAGTATTATGGTAATATTAGACTCCAATCATACTCATGAGCATGTATTAGAGGAGCTTAGATTGTATGCTCCGCTGGTAACATTAAACTCGTATTGTATAATAATGGACACATTTGTTGAATATTTGCCAAAAGGTTATTCTTCTCAACATGACAAAAGACCTTGGGATGTAGGTAATAACCCCTATACTGCTATGAGAACTTTTTTAGAATTAAATAATAATTTTTCAATAGATAAAGATTTAAGCAATAAAGGAATGATTACAGAGACTATAGATGGGTACCTTAAGAGAATTGCTTAATATTGAATAATCTAAATTAATGGTTAAAACATTATTATATAATTATTGAATTTTAAAATTAAAAAAAATAAATCACTTAAAATTACATAGACTAGCTTAATTAAATGAAAAACTATAATTGTCATATATGTAAAAATCAACTCTCAAAAATTTTGGATCTAAATAGACAACCTCCAGCTAATTCAATTTTTAAAAAAAAAAAACCTAAATCATTTCCACTAATTTTATCTTTTTGTAAAAGCTGTAGTTTACTTCAGCTTACAGAGTTCCCTAACAAAAAATATCTGTTTAAAAAATATTTTTGGGTTACAGGAACTTCAAATGGAGCAAAAAATTTTGCAAAAATTTTTTATAATAAATTATCAAAATTTATAAAACCTAATTCAAATATTTTAGAAATAGCCAGTAATGATGGCACATTTTTAAAGGAGTTTAAAAAAAATAAACACAATATTTTAGGAATAGACCCAGCAAAAAACATATCTAAAATTGCAAATTCAAAAGGTATTAAAACAATTTCTGATTTTTTTAATTATAAAAAGAGTATTGAAATAAAAAAAAAATTTAAACCCAATCTAATATTTGCAAGAAATGTTATTCCGCATGTAAGTAATTTAAGGTCAGTTGCAAGAGGCATTTCTAATTTATGTAATAATGATACCAAATTAGCTATAGAATTTCATTATGCTGGAAATATTTATAAAGAATTACAGTATGACTCGATTTATCATGAACATATTTTTTATTTTACTATTGAAAGTCTTTCAAAAATTTTTAATGAGTACGGCTTATATCCTAGAGATTTATTTGTTAGTCCAATTAGTGGAGGAGCGATAGTTTTAATATTTAGTAAGAAACAAAAAATAAGATCATCTGTATTAGATAAATTCATAAGATATGAAAAAAATATAAAACTTAATAATATAAATACTTGGAAAAAATTTTCAAAAAAAGTAAAAAATCATAGAGATAAATTTAAAAAAATTATTTTTAAAAAATTTAAAGTTCAAGGTAAAATGTTTGCTTACGGTGCGTCAGCAAGAAGCTCAACTTTATTAAATTATACAAATATAGATAATCAATATATAGATTTTATAATTGATCAAAATAAACTTAAAGAAGGCTTTAAGACACCTGGTACAAATATTAAAATTTTAACATTTAAAAGTGCTTCCAATTTAATTAAGAATTATGAAACAATGATTTTATTAGCTTGGAATTTTAAAGATGAAATTACAAAGTTTTTGTTAGAAAAAAAATTTAAAGGAGAAATATTGGTTCCTTTTAAAAAAAAATGATATTCAAAAAACTAAATATCAAAGATGCTTTTTTAATTAAGCCAAAAAAGAATTACGATTTAAGAGGTGCTTTTTTTAGGACATTTTGCGAAAAAAAGCTCAATAAGTATGGTTTAAATTTTAAAATCAAACAATGCAATCTATCTTACAATAAAAAAAAATACACCTTTAGAGGATTACATTATTCTTCAAACTTACATAAAGAAAATAAAATATTGATTGTTGTAAATGGTTCGATTGAGAATCATATGTTAGATTTAAGAAAAAACTCTCATACTTATCTTAAAAAAATTAAAATTAAATTAGACTCATCAGGAAATAATTTAATTTATGTTCCTACAGGATGTGCAAATGGGTTTCTAACACTTAAAAATAATACATTGGTTCATTATTATATGGATAATTATCATAATAAAAAAAAATTAGTCTATAAAGGTATTAGATACAATGATCCTTTTTTCAGAATTAAAATTCAAAGATTGCCAGTGGTGATTTCAAAATATGATCAAAATTTAGATAACTTTGTTTTGAAAAAATTATAATGATATTTTTTTAACTTATGAATATAAAAAAAAAATTTTTTACAAATGATTATGTATTAACGAGAACCCCACATAGAGTATCTTTTTTTGGGGGTGGCACAGACTTAGAAAGTTTTTATTCAAAATCAGCTGGAGTAACTTTTTCAACATCAATAAATAATTATGTTTATGTTGGAGTTAAAAAACATACTAAATTTTTTAATGAAAAATATAGAATTGTATATTCAAAAACTGAACTTCAAAATAAAATTTCTAAAATTGAAAATGAAATTGTCAGAGAAACTCTTAAATTTTGCAATTTTACTGATCCAATATATATAAATTCAATTTCAGATCTTCCTTCAAGCTCTGGTTTGGGGTCCTCAAGTGCTTTTACAGTTGGATTATTAAAAGCTATTTATTCTTTGATGAATATTAAAAAGAAGAATATTGAACTAGCGGAAGAAGCTTGTGAGATTGAAATAAAAAAAATTAAAAAACCTATTGGTAAACAAGACCAATATGCATGTGCAGTTGGAGATGTTAATTTAATTGAATATTATTCTACAGGTTTGGTTTCAATAAAAAAAAGAGAAAATGTAAAAAAATTTATTGAAAAAATAATGTCTAACACTCTATTTATTTGGACTGGAATTTCAAGAAAGAGTGAAATAATTTTAAAAGATCAGAACTTACTAATTAAAAAAAATACAATTCAAGACAACATGTTAAAAATAAAATATATTTGTAGAGAAGTTTATGACGAAATTTCAAATTATGAGGGTAAAAATTTTAATTATTTGAGAGATTTTTTTATTAAAAATCTTAATGATACTTGGAATGTTAAAAAATCACTACACAAGGATATGACGAATCCTCAAATTGATAAAATAATTAAAATTGCTAATAAATACTGTAAAAATAAATTGGGTATAAAGCTATTAGGAGCAGGTGCAGGTGGATTTATTATGGTTACAGGAATTAAAGATCCCGATTTATTTCAAAAAAAACTTTTAAAAAAAAAGATATTGTCTTTTAATACAAGTATTGATATGAGAGGATCAATTTTTTTATAGTGACTAATATTTTAATTACTGGAATAACTGGATTTGTTGGATCTCACCTGTGTGATTATATTTTAAATAATCATAAAAATGTAAAGATATTTGGAACAAAAAGATATCATTTATCAAGATTAGAGCACGTAAAACACATATATAGTAGAATAAATTGGGTTGACTGTGATATTACTGATTCTAGAGCTACTCTTGAACTGATTGAAGAAACAAACCCAGATATTATTTTTCATTGTGCAGCTGAAAGTTTTGTTTCACCTTCTTGGAGACATCCTAGGAGATATATGGATGTAAATTATTTAGGAACAGTCAATTTATTGGACGCATTACAAAAATTAAATAAAAAGGATACAGTATTTCATATACCCGGATCAGGTGAAGAGTATGGACTAGTTTATGAAAATGAGCTTCCAATTACTGACAAAAGTGTTTTAAGACCAGTCAATCCATATGCCGTAACAAAAGTGGCTCAAGATTTAATAGGATATGTTTATCATAAGTCATATGGATTAAAAGTTGTTAGAACTAGAGCTTTTAATCACGAAGGTCCCAGAAGAGAAAAAGTTTTTGGTATTCCTTGGTATGCATATCAAATTGCAAGAATTGAAAAAAAAATCCAAGACTCAGTAATAAGAACTGGCCATATAAAAGATAAGCGTAATTTCACTCATGTTAAAGATATGGTTGAGGCATACTGGCTAGCAGCAAACCATTGTGACCCTGGCGAATTATATTTGATTGGAAATAATAATAGTAATTCGATTTATACTTTTGAACAAGCATTATTAAAGTTGATTGATATGTCTGATTTAAAAAAAGATGAAATAAAAATTATTACAGCAGATAAATATATTAGACCTACTAATGTGCCATTTTTAATTGCAGATATGGAAAAGTTTATTAAAAAGACAAATTGGTCTCCAAAAATTGATTTTGAAACTATTCTTCGTGATACCCTTAATTATTGGAGGGAAAGAATTGAAAATGAAAAAGATACAGAGTTAAATAAAGGTGAAGAATAACCACATAACAATAAAATACTAAATTTAAAATTAAATACAAAAATTTCTAAATTTATCAATATAAACTGTACATATTAAAGTTATTTAAATTTTTTATTACTTATAAATTATATATAATTATATTATGAAAATTCTTATATCAGGAGGAACAAGTTTTTTAGGCAGAACTTTGATTCCTAAACTCCAGAAAAAAAAATGCAAAATTTTATTATTTACCACGGGCAAAGGTCATTTTAAGGCTGATAAGATTTTTAAAAAAAAAAATTTGAAGGTGATTGATGGTAATCAACTTAATTATGTGAAAAAGTTTAAACCAGATATATTTCTCAATTTGCAAACGATGTATGATTTTAACACTGACTCAAAGAATATATCAGAATTAATAGATGCAAATTTTAAAATTCCATTGAAGCTTTTATTCTTAAGTTCAAAAACTATCAGCAGATTAATTAGTCCAAGTACTTATATTATTTATGACGGTTCATTAAAAAAAATTAAACCAACAAATTTTTTTGCTTCACTTAAATATACCTTTTCTTTTATTGCTGAAAATGAGTCAAAAAATAATACATTTTCTTATGACGAAGTTATAATTTTTGATACTTTTGGAGAAAATGATACTCGTATTAAGATTCTTAACCAAATAAAAAATAGTTATTTTAAAAATAAAAAAATTAAAATGTCTCCTGGAAAACAAATTTTAGATATATCACATATAGATGCTATTTCTGATGGTTTTATTAATTTAATTTTCAACAAAAAAACAAATAAAAAATGTAAAAGAACTTTTTTTGCATCTACACAAAATAGATTAACTTTGAAAAAATTAATGACCAAATGTGAAAAAATATTAAAAAAGGATCTCAATATTCAATGGGGAAAAATAGATTATAGAAAAAATGTCATTATGAGTCCAATAAAATTCAGTCAAAATCAAAATATTTGTAAAAGAGAAAAATTAGACTTTAGACTTAAAAATTTTTTGTTAAATTAATGATGAAAAAAGTAAAACAAGCTGTAATTTTAGCTGGTGGATTGGGAGCTAGAATTTACCCATTATCGAATTCAACACCAAAGCCAATGCTTGATATTGGGGGATATCCTTTCTTATATTATCTAATTGAAAGGTTAGAAAAGTATAAGTTTTCTGAAGTATTAATATTAGTTGGCTATAAGAGTGAAAAATTTAAAAAACTCCTTCACCTTTGCAAAAAATTTAAAATTAACATAAAATTAATTTATTCCCCAACTAATTATAATACAGGTGCTAGGCTTAAAGTTGCTTACCCCTACTTAAAAGATTTTTTTTTTTTAATGTATGGAGATAATTTTTTACCATTTAATTTTGATGAAATTTTAAAAAATTATATTAAAAAAAAATTAGACAATCAGTTAGTTGTTTATAGAAATGTGGACAACTATTCGACTTCAAATATAAAAATAAATAAAGATAATATTGTAACTGATTATGACTCTACTAGAAAAAAAGGTTATGATTTTGTAAATATTGGTTTCTTTATATTAAGAAAAAAATATATTTCAAATATTTCGTCAAGTAAAAATTGTAAATTTGAAAATCAAGTTTTAATCAAGCTAATAAAAAAGAAAAAAATTTCAGCATATATAACATCGCACAGATACTATAGTTTAAGTAATATGAGCAGATATTTTTTAACTAATCATTTTTTTAAAAATAGAAATAGATTTGTTTTTTTAGATAGGGATGGTGTGCTAAATGTAAAAAAAGAAAAAGGTGAGTATGTTGAAAATTTAAAAGAATTTATCTGGAAAAAAGGATCTTTGAAAGCAATTAAATTTTTAGGAAAAAAAAATAAAAAGATAATAATTATTTCAAACCAAGCAGGAATAGCTTTAAATAAAGTACAATTAGAAGATTTAAATAAAATACATAATTACATAATTAATAAATCATTAGAACTTGGTGCAAATGTAGAAGATATAATATTTTGTCCACATCATTGGGACGATAATTGTTCGTGCAGAAAACCTAAAAGTGGAATGTTATATCATGCTCAAAAAAAGTTTAATATTGATTTAACTAACTCTTTATTTGTAGGTGATCAAAAAACAGATAGAATGTGTGCAAAAAATGCTAATGTTCCTTATTTACATTTAAACAAAAATAAGTCTTTATATGATTTATTAAAACAACAAAAATTTTAAAAATAATAATAACTAAAAAAATATTAAAATGAAAAAGGACTATATAAATAGATATCTTAGAAAATTTACCAAAATTTTAATTAATAATAATCAAAATGATTTTCTAGTGATAGCTAAAATTCTTAAAGAAATTAAAAAAAAGAAAAAAAAAGTTATTTTAGTTGGGAATGGTGGAAGTGCAGCAATGGCAAGCCATGTAAGTGTTGATTTAACAAAAATGTGTAATATTAGATCAATAAATTTCAATGAAGCTGATCTTTTAACCTGCTTTTCTAATGATTATGGATATGAGAATTGGATTCAAAAAGCATTATCTTTTCATGCTGACAAAGGTGATCTGTTAATATGCATAAGTAGCAGTGGGAAGTCTAAGAATATTATAAATGGTGCTAAATTTGGCAAAAAAATAGGCTGCAGAGTTGTTACACTGACTGGTTTTGATAAAAAAAACAAAGTTAGAACAATTGGACATGTAAATTTATGGCTAGAAAGTCAAAATTATAACCATATAGAAATGGTACACCACACATGGCTTTTATCAATTGTTGATTATGTAGCTAAAGCAAAATTTTAAAGATAAGCTCTAAACTTCTACAAAAATAAAATTTTAGATTATTATATCCAAAGTATAATTTTTATAAAGTTATATACTATGAATAAAAAAAAAATATTGTGTGTAATTTGTGCAAGAGGTGGATCTAAGAGATTAAAAAATAAAAACTTAAAAAAAATATTTGGAAGACCTTTAATTTATCATACAATTAAACAAGCAGTAAACTCAAAAATATTTAATAAAATTGTCTTTTCAACGGACTCAGATAAACTTAGAAAAATGTCAGAAAAATTTGGAGCTCAAGCTTGGTTTCTTAGACCAAAAAAACTCTCAGATGATAAAGCTGCAAAAATGCCAGTAATTAGGCATGCAATTCTAGAAGCAGAAAAAAAATTTAATTATAAATTTGATTTTATATGTGACTTAGATGTTACTTCTCCTTTAAGAAAGATATCTGATATAAAAAATTCATTTAGAAAATTAAGGTCTTCAAAGCAAGATATGTTAATTTCTGGTAATAAATCTAGAAAGAACCCTTATTTTAATATGGTTCAAAAAATGGGAAAAAATTCTCTTAAATTGGTGATAAAACCAAAGGAATTTATTGTGAGAACTCAAGACGCTCCAGTTGTTTATGATTTAAATGCCTCTATTTATTTTTGGAAAAGAGATGCTTGTTTTAAACAAAAGGGTCCTTTCTGTAAAAAAACCTTTTTTTATGAAATGCCTTATAGTAGATCTATTGATATAGATAGTTTATCTGATTTTAAAATGGTTGAATTTTTTGGAAAAAACAATGGTTAATTTCAAAGATTTTTTTAATTTAAACGGATATGAAGTTTATATAATTGGCGGTTGTGGCCTGATAGGATCTCAAATTGTAAATGCTTTTAAAGAGTATGGTGCAAAAATTACTGTATTTGATTTAGATATAAAAAGAAAAAGAAATAGTCCAAAAATTAGGTATGTTAAGTTTGATTGTAGTAAAGAAAAAAATATTAAAAATTTTTTTACATACTATATAAAGCGAAATAAATGCCCCGATGTATTTATCAATGCTTCTTATCCTGCTACAAAAGATTGGAAAAAAAACACATTCAAAGAAATTAATTTTAGCTCTTATAAAAAAAATATTGAATTACATTTAAATAGCTATGTGTGGATAGCCAAAAGTATTGCTGATCAAATGTTAAAATATAAAATTCAAGGGAGTATTATACAATTAAGCTCAATTTATGGTTTAGTGGCACAAGATAATAATCTTTATAAAAATACCAACATAAGTGAAAATATGACTTATGGAATAATTAAAAGTTCAACGATCCATTTTACAAAACAATTAGCGTCATACTATGGAAAATATAACATAAGAGTAAACAACCTAGTTATTGGTGGTATAGAAGGTCACATTAAAGGCAGCAAACTCAATCAAGATAGAGTTTTTTTAAAAAAATTTAATTTAAAGGTTCCATTAAAAAGAATGGGTAAACCTCACGAAATTCCTTTGTCAGTAATTTTTCTAGCCTCGCCAGCCTCATCATATATTACTGGTTCAAATATTGTTATTGATGGTGGTTATTCAATAATATGATAAATAATAAATTTAAAATAGCCATAATAGGAGCAGGCTATATGGCAGAAGAATATCTAAAAGTTTTTTCAAGTAAAAAAATACAATGCGAAGCAATATTCTCAAGAACTACATTAAAGTCAACAATTTTAAAAAAAAAATATAACATTAAAAAAATATATAAATCACTAAATGATTTAAAAAATGATAATCAAATTAACGCATTGATTATAACGGTAAATGAAGTGTCTACTCAAAATTTGATAAATAATTTGGACATACGTAAATACAAAATTTTATGTGAAAAGCCAGTTGGTATAAATTTTGAAGAGACAAAAAAAATTATCTCTAAAATTAAAAATGAACACTTTTATGTTGGTTTAAACAGAAGATTTTATAGCAGTAATCTAAAAGCAAATTATTTAATTAGTAAAAATAAAGGTAAAAGATTTATATCAATTAGAGACCAAGAAATGCAAAATTTTAAATCAAAAAAAGTTAATAAAAGTTTAATGTATTGTAATTCGGTTCATTTGATTGATTATATTACCATTTATGCAAGAGGAAAATTACTTAAAATACAGAGATTAAAAGAATTTAAAAATAATAAGTTTTCTGAAAATTTAACAAGGTTGATCTTTTCTAGTAAGGATGAAGTATTATATCATTGTAATTGGAACTCTCCCGGACCTTGGTCGATAAATATTATTCAAAAAAACCATAGTATCGAAATGAAACCGTTAGAAAATTTAGTTCAAGAAAAATTAATAGAGAATAAAAGAATAAGAATTTTACATAATAAATCAAAAATTGACCGGATATTTAAACCAGGATTATTTATTCAGGTTAGTGAATTTATAAGAATGCTTAAAAATAAAAAGCATAAGTTGGTAAATTTAAATGAATATTTTAATACAGTTAAGTTAATTAAAAAAATATATGCATAAAATTCTCATAGTTGGTTTTGGATCCTTAGGATATAGGTATTTTGAGGCAATAAATAAGATTAAATCATTAAAAATAAAAATATATTTATTTGATAAAAAAATCAAATCTATAATTAAGCAGCAAAATTTGAACAGCAGATTTATAAAAATGTCAGATAATCTAAAATTTATTCCAAAAAAAGTAGACCTATGTATAGTTTCAACTACTTGCCAAAATAGACATATCTTATTAAAAAAATTAATTAATAAATCAAAATTCAAAAATTTGATTTTAGAAAAACCTCTGACCCAAAGTCCTAATGAATTATTAAAATTAAACAATGTTTTAAAAGATTTAGAAAACGTTTGGGTAAATACAGATAGACGTTGTGAAAATATCTATAAATATATCAAATCAAAATTAAATACAAAAAATAAAATATTTATGAGTGTTGAAGGTAATAGTTGGGGAATATGTTGTAACAGTCTTCATTATGTTGATTTGTTTAATTTTTTAACTAAACAGCATTTGCATACCATAAAAGAAAAATCTTTTTTAAGTTGGTTTCCTTCTAAGAGAAGTGGTTTCAAAGAATTAGATAATGGAAAACTTGAATTAAAATTTGGTAATCATGAAATGCATTTATTATCAAAAAAAAATTCTTTAAAAAAAAATTTAAAAATTTTTATTAAAAATAAAAATAAAACTTTTTATATAAAGGAAAAAGCAGAAATTTTTGAACTAAAGTATGGTTCTAGACGCTTATTATTTAAAAATCATCTTCTTAGCATTAAAATGAAAAATGTAATTAAGAAAATACTCTTGAATAATAAATCAAATCTTCCTAATTATTTAAATTCTTCAAAACTTTATTATCCACTGATTGATTTCTTTTTAAAGAAATGGCGAACTAATTTTCCAAAATCGATAAAGGTTCCAATTACATAATATTTTTATGGACGTTTTAATTATTGGCTATGGATCAGCAGGCAAAAGACATGCCAAAATACTCAATTTATTCAAAAAAGTAAAAAACATTCATATAAAAACAAATCAAAAAATTAATTCTTTTAATAAAATTAAATTTATAAAAAATATAAATAATTTGAATCCAGATCTAATAGTAATAGCTAATGAGACATATAAACATTATTCTATATGCAAGTTTCTTGAAAAAAAATTTAGTGATAAGATAATTCTTTGTGAGAAACCTCTTTTTAATAAATTTTATAATTTTAGACCAAAAAAAAACAAATTTTATGTTGCTTATAATTTTAGATTTCACAAATGCTTACAGTATATAAAAAAAAAAATTAATTTAGATGAAGTTTTTTTTATAGAAGCAGAGACTTCAAGTTATTTACCATTATGGAGAAAAAAAGTAGATTATTCTAAAAGTTATAGTGCATTTCCTAATAAAGGTGGTGGAGTATTATTAGACATGAGTCATGAGATAGATTATTTAAAGTGGTTATTTACTGATTTTAAAATTTCAAAAATGTATAAAAAAAAAATTTCAGATTTAAATATTTTATCTGAAGATATTGCCTTAGTATTTGGATATACAAAAAAAAATACTTTAGTAAAAATTAAATTAACTTATTTTAATAAACTTTCTAAAAGATATTTAATAATTTGTCTTAGAGATGGAAGCCAAGTATATTTAGATTTATTGAATTCTAAAATTATATTATTTACTAAAAATCAAAAAAAAACTTTTCAATTAGAAAAATATTCGCAACTAAAAACTACAAAATATATGTATTATGAAATATTAAGAAACAATTTTACAAACGTTTGCTCTTTGAAAGAAGGGCTAAACTTATTAAAACAAATTGAAAATAGTAAAAGAATCAATTTTTGATTTATTTATAAGACTAGTCTAGTTATTTTAAACTCACATTGGATTATCATAAAAATTTAACTGATATTACCTTTAATTATTTGATACTATTAAACACTTATTTAACAAATTACTGATTTATAACACCACAAATGCTAGCTTAAGATTTGAAATAAAAACAAAAAAACTAGGAGATTCTGCTTCTATTGTTGGCACACTAAATTATGATATAAAATAAAAATCTTTACTTAATCTAATAACAGTATTATTTATATCTAAAAAAAATGATCAGGCAAATCTCATACAATATGTTTGATAATATTAAGTATAACCGTTTAGCAATTAAAAATAATAACAAATATAAAAAAGCTAAACCCTATCCACATATACAATTCAAAAATTTTTTAGATAAAAATTTTGCTCACGAGCTTTTTGAAAATTTCCCAAAATATGAAGATGATTGTTGGATAAGTCATAAAAAATATGGCAGAAATATCAATACAAACTATAAAAAAGTTCAACATGACGAAAGATATTGTCCCGATATACTAAGAAGCTTTTTAAGAAGTATAAATTCAAAACAATTTATTCTGTTTTTAGAAACTTTAACGGGTATAAATGGATTGATACCAGATCCTTATTTTATAGGAGGTGGTTTGCACATAGCTAAAGAACATGGTTATCTTAATAGTCACGTTGATTTTAATTGGCATCATAAATTACAATTACATAGGAGAGTAAATGTTTTAATTTATTTAACTCCAAATTTTCAAAAAATAAATGGTGCTCAGTTTGAATTAAAAAATTCAAATAATACAAAAATTATAAAACAATATGAACCGACTTTTAATAGCTGTTTAGTTTTTAGTACAAGCTCAAAGAGTTTTCATGGGCACTCTAATCCAGTTAAAGGAAAAATTTTTAGAAGAGTTATTAATGCATATTATTACACAGCAAATAGACCAAAACATGAGATTTACAATCCTACTTTTACGAAGTATGGCAAGATTAAAAAAGATAAAATAAATTTAGATAAATTTAAAATAAGTAACTCTCCTTTTTCACAGCAGTTATTAAATGATTATAAAAAACTTAAATAGTTAAACAATAAAAAAAAATTATCAACAAAGATAATATGAGTGATTATTTATTACAAAAATTAACAATAGTAATATTCTCATATAATAGGCACAAATATTTAAAACGAACAATTAAATATTGGTCAAAATATCAAGCCAAGATTCTGGTTCTTGATGGAAGTGATACAAAACTAGAAGACCCATGTCTAAATATAAAAGATATCAAATATATTTACGACCCAAGAAGTATTTATGAACGTTTGTTAAGTTCCATTAATTATATTGAAACTGAGTTTATGGTATTAGGTGGCGATGATGAGTTTTATCTTCCTTCAGCTTTAAATTCATGTATTAAATTTTTATCTAAGAACCCTAATTTTGCAAGTTGTGGGGGTCGCGCAATGGGGTTTCACACTAATGGAAAAGAAATATTTGGAAGTGAACAATATTCTAGATTAAAGGGCATTTGTTTGGATTATAATAGTGCATCTGAAAGAATTACTAAACACTTTCACAGTTATGTGCCTGCTCACGAATATTCAGTCATGTGGTCTAGTAAATGGAAACTAATTTGTAAGCATATATTTAAAAAAGAATATAGTTTTTTTGCAGCATTTGAATTACAAATAGAATTTTTAGTAATGGTATCTGGTAAATCTATAATAATTCCTGAATTAATGTGGATGCGAAATAGAGAAGTGACAGAAATCAGAGGAGATAGCCCATCATCAGTTGGTACAAGACCAATAACAAAGTGGTGGTATGATAAAAACTTTATAAAAGAAAAAGAAGATTTTTTATATACAATGAAAAAAGCATGCGATGAAATCTCAACAGATCAAAATTTTAAATTCACAGAGGACACAATTGCTAAGTTATTTGAAGTCTATATTAGTGAATGTTTAAAAAAGCGAAGCTTTATTAGAAAATTTATACATCAAATAATACCAAATAAACTTAAAAAACTAATTAAACCTATGGTAGTTGTTTTTTGGGATAATATTATAATAAGACAATATACAAACTTATTAGAAAAGAAATATAAAAGTTTAAGAGAAGAAGTAAATTTACTTGAAACACAGGGTGTTACAGTAAATCACAAAAACCTTAATCAAATAATTTCAACACTTCAATATCCTAATAATAAAAATTATAAATAATTTTTTAATTTTTATGATTATGCTTAAAAATAAATATTTTGAACATATTTAAATAATAATAAATTAAGAATAATAAAATTTTTATAGATTGTATTTTTTTCTATAATTATCAAAGCAAAATAGAGGTGTTTACTTTATATGTAAAATAATCTATTTTTGAAAATAATATCAACTTTATCTAAAACTAAATTTACTTATTCTTTAAATCGACAAATGAAAAAAGCTTTAATTACTGGAATAACAGGTCAAGATGGATCTTATCTTGCAGAATTTTTACTAAATAAAGATTATGAAGTTCATGGTGTTAAGAGAAGAACTTCTTTAATTAATACGAGCCGGATTGATCATTTATACCAAGAACCTCATGAGTCTAATCGAAAGTTTATTTTACATCATGGTGATTTGACGGATACAACTTCTTTATTAAGAATTATTCAAAATGTACAACCTGATGAAATCTATAATTTAGCTGCACAAAGTCACGTTGCAGTTTCTTTTGAAGAACCTGAATATACAGCAAACTCAGATGCAATAGGAGCTCTTAGAATTCTAGAGGCAATTCGAATTTTAAAATTAGAAAAAAAAACTAAATATTATCAAGCTTCAACTTCTGAATTATATGGGGCTGTGAGAGAGACCCCACAAACTGAGAAAACACCCTTTTATCCAAGAAGTCCATATGGGATTGCTAAACTTTATGCTTTCTGGATCACAGTTAATTATAGAGAAGCATATGGTATATATGCTTGTAATGGAATTTTATTTAATCATGAAAGCCCTGTTCGAGGAGAAACCTTTGTTACAAGAAAAATAACAAGAGCATTAGCACGAATTAAACTGGGATTACAAAAAAATTTATATATAGGAAATCTTAATGCTAAGAGGGATTGGGGTCATGCTAAAGATTTTGTAGAAGCTCAGTGGTTAATTTTACAACATGATAATCCTGAAGATTTTGTCATAGCAACTGGTAAACAACATTCAGTGCGAGATTTTATTAATTTAGCCTCAAAAAAAACTAGATATGGAAATTGTATGGAGTGGAAAAGATTTAGAAGAAGTTGGATCATTTAATGGTAATGAAATTATAAAAGTTGAACCAAGGTATTTTAGACCTACTGAAGTTGAAACTTTATTAGGAGATTCTAGTAAAGCTAAAGAGAAATTAAATTGGTCTCCAAAAATTACCTTTGAACAATTAGTAAATGAAATGGTCGATGAAGATTTAAAAATAGCAAAAAATGATCAGCTTATTAAAAATAAAGGTTGATAAAATTAGAAATCAATAATGATAAAACAAAGAGTTTTTATAGCAGGCCACAAAGGTATGGTTGGGTCTGCTTTAGTTCGTATTTTAAAAAAAAAAAATATTATAATTATAACTAAAAATAAAGCAGAAATTAATTTATTAAACCAAGATAAAGTTCAAAATTTCTTTAAAAATGAAAAAATTGATCAAGTATATTTGGCAGCAGCAAATGTTGGTGGTATTCATGCTAATAATACCTACCCTGCAGAATTTATTTATCAAAATTTAATGATCCAAAACAATATAATCCATAGTGCTTTTTTAAGTGGAGTAAAAAAATTATTATTTTTAGGATCAAGTTGTATTTATCCAAAAAATGCCAAGCAACCAATGAAAGAGGAGGAATTATTAACAGGTAAACTTGAACCAACTAATGAACCTTATGCAATAGCCAAAATTGCTGGGATTAAGATGTGTGAAAGTTATAACCGACAATATGGAACATCTCATAGTATTGATTTCAGAAGTTTAATGCCAACAAATCTCTATGGACCAGGCGATAATTATCATCCTGAAAATAGCCATGTGATCCCAGGACTAATTAATCGTTTTCATAAGGCAAAAATTAATAATTTGCCTAGTGTTACTATCTGGGGAACTGGCAAACCAAAACGTGAATTTTTGCATGTTGATGATATGGCTGATGCTTCAATTTATGTTATGAATTTAGAAAAAAAGATTTATGAAAAACAAATCAAGCCAATAAGTCATATTAATATAGGTAGTGGAATGGAATTAACTATTAAAGAGTTAGCAGAAACTATAAAAGAAATTTTGAATTATAAGGGAAAAATTTATTTTGATACGAACAAACTAGACGGTAGTCCAAGAAAATTAATAGATAGCAGTCGTTTAAATAGTTTGGGTTGGAGACCAAAAATAAATTTAAAAGAAGGTTTAATTAAAACCTATTTACATTTTGAAAAATCCAAATGAAAACTTTTAAAAAACTTTTCTTTTTTCTATCAATTTCAGAAAAAAAAAGTGCCGGTCTATTATTAATAATGATATTAACAATGGCTTTTATTGATATGTTGGGTGTAGCGTCAATAATGCCTTTCATGGCTGTACTTACAAATCCCAACATTATAGAGACTAATTTTTTTTTAAGAACTATGTTTCAAACATCTAATATAATTGGCATTAATACTAATCAAGAATTTACTTTTCTTCTTGGTATTTTTGTATTTGTATTCTTAATTTTTTCACTTAGTTTTAAAGCTGTTACGATTTATGTGCAAACTCGGTTTGTTCAAATGCGGGAATACAGTATTGGTAAAAAATTAATAGAAATATATTTACACCAACCATATACTTGGTTTTTAAATCGTAATAGTGCTGATCTTGGTAAAACAATCCTTTCAGAAACTGGAAATATTGTCAATAATGGTCTAGCGCCACTATTTAATTTGATTGCACAAAGTTTAGTTACAATTACTTTAATAATTTTACTTCTTTTTATTAATATAAAATTAACTTTAATAATTGCTCTAGTTATTGGAGGCACTTACGTTTTAACTTTTAATTTATTTCGAAGATTTCTTGAACGTATTGGAAAAGAGCGACTTATTGCTAATGAGTTTCGTTTTAAATCAATAAGTGAAGCTTTTGGTGCCTCAAAAGAGGTAAAAGTTAGTGGGTTAGAACAAATTTTTATTAATAGATTTTCTGACTCAGCCGTAACTTTTGCAAAACATCAAGCTAGCTCAAACATTGTAAATATATTACCTCGGTTTTTTATAGAGGCTATTGCATTTGGGGGTATGCTATTATTAATACTTTATATTATTTCAAAATCTGGAACTTTTACTAGTGCCATACCTATTATTGCAGTTTATGCTTTTGCGGGATATCGTTTAATCCCATCCATTCAGCAAATTTATTTTTCAAGTGGTGCACTTAGATTTACTAGTGCCTCAATTGATAAATTATATAATGATTTAAAAGATCTAAATCAACCTGTCTCAAATCATGAACGAAGTATTATACCGTTTGATAAAGCAATAACTTTAAACAATATTTATTATAATTATCCTAATTCATCAAGAACAGCATTAAATAATATTAACTTAACTATTCCAGCTCAAACAACAGTTGGATTAGTTGGTGCTACAGGTTGTGGTAAAACTACAACAGTAGATATTATTCTTGGTTTATTAATAACTCAAAAAGGCACTTTAGAAGTTGATGGTAAAATTATAACCAAAAAAAATACAAGAGCTTGGCAAAGGTCTATTGGTTATGTTCCTCAAAATATTTATTTAACCGATGACACCATTGCTGCTAATATTGCCTTTGGAATTGACCAAAAAGATGTCAGTTATCAATTAATAGAGAGAGCAGCAAAAATTGCAAATTTACATGAGTTTGTGAATAGTGAATTGCCAAATCAATACCAAACTATAGTAGGTGAACGAGGTGTGAGATTGTCAGGAGGTCAAAAACAACGCATTGGAATTGCAAGAGCACTCTACCATAATCCAAAAGTCCTAATTCTTGATGAAGCAACAAGTGCATTAGATAGTGAAACAGAAGAAGCATTTATGAATGAAATAAACAAATTAAGCAAGAGTATTACAATAATAATAATTGCTCATCGTTTAACCACAGTCAAAAACTGTGATATTATTTTTAAACTTAATAAAGGTAATTTAGTAAGCCAAGGAACTTATGCTGAATTGATTTCAGGTATTTAAATTTGGTTTAGTATAAAAAGATTTAAGATTATAAAAAATTACTATAAACAAAAATAAAATTAAAGTATATTACTTCTAAGAATTATTAAATTATAAAAATATTTTAATTATAATTTTTAAATCCAAGTATAATAATGACTTATTTTGACAAAGATCCTTTAAGTACATATAAAAATTTAAAAGCAAGAATTCCATCTATAAAAATTAAAAATAAAAATTTTATGAATAGGTTTCACAATCTTGATATGCCTTCTGACTTTTGGTGGGTAATAAGTGGTGAGTATGCTATTTGGGCCGATTATGTAACAACTCTATCAATCAATGATCCTAGATTCTTAAATAATTTAAAAGATACTTCTGGAAAACCTTATTCAGGTAAAACTATCAGCTCGTCAATTATAAATATAATTGGTAAAGAATGTGTCTTTGATAAAGATTTCACTCTTTATACTGGAGATTTAAAAAAAGATATTGATGAATTATTATTTGATAACGAAGAAAGGCATTTGATTATAGATGATGAGGAAATAAAAGATAAAAATAAAAATATACAGTCAGTGCCATTGTTACATCTAACTAATTTTTTATCTAAATTGAGATTAACAAAATTTCAATTCTTATTTTTTAAAATTAAAGAAAAAATAAATTCTATTTTTTATGACACTGATGATTTTCAAGCTAAAATCTTAAATAGTAATGACCCTGATAAAGATTTTGAATTAGCTCTTAACTTGCTTTTACCAGATGATATGGGAAGATTTTTTCCTAAATGGTTTTTGTGGTTTAGTAATTATTTTGCAATATCTCAACATAAATGGAAAACTTTCTTTGGAAGTGAGCTAAATATTTATCAAAAAATATTAATTGCAAAAAACTATCAAAAATATGGTAGTAAAAATATTAAAATCATTAGCCATGGTTATATGGATACCTTTAATATTTGGCTAATGTGGTGCCTATCTTTGTTTCCAAATATGAAACTAAACATGAGTGCTACTTTAAATTTACCACAAATTCATAAAAAAATTTTATCTGATGATATTCTTTTTTGCCCTTCACAGTTTCCATGGATTTCAGACTTTTTCTATATTCAGCATTTCTGGGATTTTATGGAAGTTTATAAAAGTACTATAAAATTACTTAATAATGGTTTAAAAAATGGTAAGAAAATAAAGATAAGATATAAAAGCTTTAAATATTTATCTGGATTTTCAGCACCATTCATTCAAGAACAATGTAAAATTCCAATTGAAAAAGAAAGGTTTGAAAATATTTATCATAAATATAAATTAATTGTATCAATGCCATTTGGTACTATTTCAAATCAATGTTATCAAAATAGTGTCAAATGTATTTCTTATAATCGCCCTTTCTTTTTAACAAACCAACAAGCATATTTAAAAGCAAACACATATCCTGGTGTATTTAAAGACGCTGATAAATTTTTAAATGAAGTTGAAAATAAAATAAAAGAATTTTAGTCAATATTCTGAATGGAAATGTATAAATTTGTCAAGTCGATAAGTACTAATAGCTAAGCTCTAATAGTTTAATTATACTGTAGATAATTAATTTTAGATATTTATAATAATTTAAAATCTAATTTTTAAATTATTTATGAAAAAGCTTAATTTAGATAAAAATGGTGTTGAAGTTTTTAACATTGATCAAAAGATAAAAGATTTAGTAAGCAATAGTATACGAAAAAATATAATAACTAAGCTAAATCTAAATTCTAGCTATAGCTTTAACAAAATATCAAAAAAATTAAATGAACTTGATGACAAGGTATTCTCTAATCTTTTTGGTGTTGTTAGTTACAGATACCTTCCTTCGAGTGTAACAAAAAAAATAAATCTTTATTTAAAAAAATTTAAACTCAATAAAAATGTAAAAAAGATTTCATTACACAAACTTTCTAAGTCAGATTTGTTAACAAATAAAGATCTTAAAATAAATCAATATTGTGTTTACTATAGAGTTGTTAGAAAAAACAAAAATGACACTCCATATCCTCATAGGGACAGTGATTTTTGGGAAGCACACAAATTTAATAAAAATTTAATTCCAAAAATAACTTTTAAATATACCCAAAGATTAAAAGTTTGGTTTCCAATATTTGGATGTAATAAACAAAATTCTTTACGTTTTTTTAAAAATAGTCATCTACAAAAAATTAAATCAAACTTCAAAATGGTAAAAGGTTTTAAAAAACCAATAATTGATAAAAAATTTTTAATTAAAAATAAAAAAAATATAATAATGCCCATACAAAACTTTAATAAAAATGCTGTCTTATTTCATGATGATTGTGTTCATTTTGCACCTGTTAATAAAGTTTCTAATTTAAGAATCTCCTGTGAATTTACTGCTATGATTGCAAGTTGATTATTTAATTTTTCATTGATTTTTTATCATAAGAGCTATAGTAATAAAAAATTAATTTATTAATCTTAAAAAACATAATTATTTTATCATGTTCAAATGTAGCATTTGTAATCATAAAAATTATAAATATAAACTGAAATTAGGCAAACAACCAATTGTCCATCATCTGTTAAATAATAAAAATGAAAATTATCAATTATATGATTTTAACGTTGTAACATGTGCAAAATGTGCACATATTCAAATTGAAAATCCATTTGATCCTAAAATTTTGTATCAAAATTATTTTTTTTTTAGTAGCTCTAAAAACAACCAGCATATTTCATTGCTAATAAAGCAAATGACTTCTCTATTTAATTTAAATAAAGATTCAAAAATTTTTGAAATTGGATGCAATGATGGTCATATGTTAGCAGATCTTAAAAAAAATGGATTTAAAAATATTTCGGGAATTGAACCAACTAAGGATGCTTACAGTTTAGCAAAAAAAAAAGTAAAGAATGTCTACAATGATTTTTTTAATCAAAAATTTTTAAACAAGAAAAAATTAAGAAATTATGACTTAATTTACTCTAGACAAGTTCTTGAACATTTATATGATTTAAATGAGGTTTTGGAGGCAGCTCACTCAATGCTTAAAAATAATGGTAAGCTTATGATAGAGGTGCCACTGCATGATATGTATATTGAAAATTATGATTATACTTTTTGGGAGGAGCATATTAATTATTTTACAAAAAAGTCTTTGTTTAATTTATTATTTAGAAATAAATTTAGAATTTTTCATCATGAAACTATCCTGTTTTCAGGAAAATCAATAGTTATATTTGCTGAAAAGTATAAAAAGAAAATAAAATATTCTTTTAACTTATCTAATGAACACAAAAAAATTAAAAATTATTTTGATGGATTTAGTATTTTTAAAAAAAGTATTCAAAAATATTTAAAATCAATGAAAAAAAAACCATTTATCTATGGTTGTGGATGCAGATCATCGAATTTTGTCAACTTTTTAGGTATTGGAAAATTAATAGAGTGTTTTGTGGATGATAATAAAACTAAACAGAATAAGATTAACCCTCTCAATCATCTTGAAATAAGAAAATTTAATATAAATAAATTAAAAAATAGGGTTGTATTGCTGGGTGTTTGTACTGAGTTTGAAAGTATTTTGATTAAAAAATTAAAAACGTATTGTAAAATAGATAATATATTTTCTATTTTACCGCCTTCAAGAATTTTACCAACTTTTTGGAAAAATATGATAGATAAAAAATTAAAAAAATATTAACTATATGTAGAATAATTTTAATTTATAATTTAACTTTCAAATTAGCTAATTTAATTTTAATAAAATTTAATTCAATACATATACTTTAAAATTTATGAATATTTTTATTCCTTTAAACATTCTTTTAATTATATATGATTAAGATATAGTTTAATTAATAATCATTAAAATAAAAAATATTTACGAATAAGAGAATATAATGAGATTTAGTTATGATAATAGAATTGTTCTTAAACCATGGGGTGAGGAATATAATATATTTCGAAATAAGAAAAAAATTGCTATTACATATCTTAAAATTAAAAAAGGTTTTGCAACATCACTTCATTGTCACCCAAAAAAAAAAACTGGATTTTTGATTTTAAAAGGAACTGCAGAAGTACAAATAGGTATATATAAAAAAAATATAAAAAAGTATAAACCCATGTCTATTTTAGTTCTAAGACCTGGATTATTCCATAGGATAAAAGCAAATAAAAATTCTGATTTATTTGCACTGGAAATAGAAAATCCATATCTTAAAAATGATTTAATTAGAATGCAGGACAATTATGGGAGAAAAAATAAAGGTTACGAGAAATTAAAAAATACAAGAGCGTTAGAAAAAAATGATATAATATTCAAGATCCCAAAAATAAGTTTCAAAAATAAATATAAGTTAAATGATATAAAAATTGAAATTTCTTATTATAAGAATTTTAAAGATTTAAAATCTTATGATGATAAAAGTATTTCAATCATACTTGACGGTAAAGTAATTTCTCATCATAAAAAAACAGTGATCACTGCTGGAGAAATAGTTAAATCATACACACTAAAACAACTTGTAAAAGATTTTAAGATTGACAATAAAATTCTATTATTAAAAGCCTCAAAAAAGTAAAATTTAACTTGAATTAATCAAACATAACATTATACAAATAGATCAATGAAAGCTCTAATAATTACAAGTCAATTAGTTCAAGATCATGAATTTATTTATCCTTTTTACCGACTTAAGGAAGAAGGGATACTGGTTGATGTGTACAATCAAACAAATCAAATAGTCAAAGGTTTTTTTGGAACTAAGATTCCTCCGCAAAAAGAAGATAATATTATATCTTTAGAAAACTTAAATATTGACGAATATGATCTCTTAATATTGCCAGGTGGTGTAAAATCTATGGAAATCCTAAGATTAGATAAAAAAGCTATTCAGACCGTTATCAAATTTAATGAAAAGAAAAAATTGATTGCAGCTATTTGCAGTGGAACCATGATGTTAATATCAGCCGAAATAATTAAAAATAAAAATGTAACAGGTTATTACGCATGGAAGCAAGATATAATTAATGCTGGTGGAAATTTCATTGATAGCCCATGTGTTGAGGATAATAATTTGATTACATCACCTCACTATAAGTATAATGGTGAGTGGATGAAATTAGTAATCTCAAAATTAAATAAATAATTTATTTTGCACTAATCATTTTAAGTGTATTTATTCTATAAAATTTTTCTTTTTGAGTAATTTTTTTACTATTAAAATTTTTTTGTATTTCTAAAATTGCATCCTCAATTTTTTTTTCTGGTAAAAAACCATCTTTAATAATACGGTCAGAGTTTTGCCTGTATGACCTTGGATCATTACTAGGTTTAATTAATATTTTTGATTTTGATTTGAGTGTTTTTTGAATTCTCTTAGCCATGTTATCTATACTTAAGTTTTCAAACCCTAAATTAAATATTATTTTATTATTAGGTTTATTTTTTTTAACATTTTTTTTTAATGAAAACTTATATGCACTTACCATGTCATGCATTGTTAGATTAGGACGAATTTGTTTGCCACCGAAAATTGTTATCAAATTATTTTTTAAAGCTCCAAATGTAAGTGCATTAATAGCTACATCTAATCTCATAGCAGGTGAGTAGCCACAAACTGTTGCTGGTCTTAAAATTGTTATATCAATATCTTTTTTATAACTTAAAAGAACTCTTTCCCCGACCATTTTTGATTTGTTATACTCAGATATCGGTTCCAAGCTAAGTTTTTCTGTTACTTTTTTTTCTTTTTTTATTCCATAAACACTACCTGAAGAAGCAAAAATAAACTTTTTAACTTTTTCAGCTACTGCTAAATTAATTAATTTATAAGTAGCTAAAACATTCACATCCCAAGTTAATTTTGCATCTAATTCAGCAGCTGGATCATTTGCAATTGATGCCAAATGTATAATGCAGTCAATTTTATTAATATCTTTTTTTGTAATATTTCTTATATCTCTTTTTAAAATTTTTAGTTTCTTGTGTTTTTTTAGGTAATTCCCAAACCAAAATGTATCTAATACAGTTACATTGTAACCTTCGCTTAATAATTCATTGGTTAAATTTGTACCAATATAACCCCCGCCACCTGTTATAAAAATATTTTTCATTTTATTTATGCTCAAAAAATTCATTAACTTTTGATATTACATAATTTACTTCATTTTTTCTCATATGAGGATTTATCGGCAAGCTTAAAATTTCTTTACTAAATTTTTCCGTTAGTGGTAATTTAATATTTCCAAATTGTTTTTTATAGGCAATTTGTTTATGTATAGGTATTGGATAATGAATAGCTGTATCGATTTTATTTTGATGTAAAAATTTTTTTAATTCATCTCTGAATTTAGTTCTAATTATGTATTGATGAAAGGTTGGATTAGAAATCTTAAGATTATATATTGGAGATTTAACTTTTTTACTTAAATTTTTTGAATATTTTTTAGCAATCTTTAATTGTTTAGTATTCCAAGACGAAATTTTTTTTAGCATTAAATTCCCAAATCCCGCTTGCAAATTATCTAATCTAGAATTTGTTCCCCAAAGAAGAGATTCATCTCGGTTTTTTAAGCCATGATTTCTAAGTAATAAAATTTTTTTATACAAACTTGTATTATTAGTTACTATTAGACCACCATCTCCTAAAACATGAAAGCTTTTTCTTGGATGTAAACTAAATATACCTACATCTCCAATTGCACCAATATAATTATTTTTATATTTTGTGCCAAAGGCATGTGCTGCGTCTTCTATCAAATCTAGATTTTCTTTTTTGCATATTTTTTTTAATTTATCTAAATCTGATGGAATTCCTGATAGATGAACAGGCATTATTGCTTTTGTTTTTTTTGTAATCTTTTTTTTTACTTCGTTAACATCAATGTTGAGATCCTGGCCAACATCAACAAGCTTGGGGACTAGTCCTTCATAGGCAATAGCACCACAAGTTGCAATAAAAGAATTAGACACAGTAATAATTTCATCACCTTTACTATACCCCAATGCTTTTAATACCATTATGGTGCCCTCTGTCCAATTCCCAACACCTAAAGCATGTTTTACTTTTAGAAATTTTTGAATATTTTTTTCAAAATCTTTAAGTTCTTTACCGAGCACATATTCACCTTTTAAACAAATTGTATTAAATTTTTTAAAAAGTTCTTTCTTTAAAACTTTAAATTCTTTAGGAAAATTTGTGAATTTAACTTTCATTAGTTATAAAATTTTTGAATTTTAGATATTATAAAGTTTAATTGTTTTTTTGAAATAAATTCATGAACAGGTATGGATATAACACTTTTTGATAAGATTTCTGCATTTTTAAATTGACCTTTTCTGTATCTAAATTTTTTAGCTGAATCATGTAAATGTAATGGTTTTGGATAGTGAATTTTGCTGTCAATTTTATTTTTTCTCAGGTAATCATTTAATTGATTTCTTTTTTCACAATAAAATTGATATAAATGATATACAGATTTATAGTTATTTTGTTCTTTTATAAGTCTTATCTGTTTAATGAATTTAAGTTTTTTATTTAAATAATTGGCATTTTTAATTCTTGAGTTAGTGATAAAATTTATTTTTTTTAACATTTCGAGAGCTATAGCAGCTTGTATTGTATCTAATCTTGAATTATATCCGTACAGTGAGCAATTATCTCGACTTGTTAATCCATGGTTTCTCATAAGCTTAAGTTTTTCATAAATTTTTTTATTATTAGTAGTAATTACCCCACCATCACCCCAGACGTTTAAGTTTTTAAGTGGATGCATGCTGAAACATCCTGTAATACCAAAGTTGCCCGCATATTTCTTTTTATCATCATGTGCTAGTATTGCATGACACGCATCTTCAACAACATGTAATTTATATTTCCTTGCAAGATTTGTAATTTTTTTCATATTACAAATTCTTCCAGACCAATGAACGGGCACAATTGCTTTAGTTTTTTTTGTTATTTTTTTTTCTATTTCATCTTCATCAATATTTAGATCATCTTTAATATCAACGAATACAGGTGTTGCTCCTGTTGTAGCAATCGCTCCAGCGGTAGCATAGAATGAGTATGTTGGAGTTATTATTTCATCACCTTCTTTAATATCTAAACATTTTAGAGATAAAAAAATCGCATCTGTACCAGAACCAACACCTACCGCATATTTCACTTTCTGGTATTTACAAAATTTTTTTTCAAATAATTCAACACTTCTACCAAGGGTAAAGTCATTAAATTTTACAATACCTTTTATTAAGTTTAGTATTTTTTTTGGGTTACTAAATTGCTCTGAAAGATAATTGTGCCTTATCTTCATTTTTTTATCAGAAATATACTGTTTAACTAAAAAATTATTTTTCATATTGAAATTTTAAACTTTTTATCTTTTTTATTAAATTTATTACTAAATTTATTATACCACTTAATAACTTCATTTATTCCTTTATCAATCAAGATTTTATTTTTCCAATTGAGTCTTTTTCTAGTATCATTATCAAAAATCTTATAATCTTTATCTTTACCAAGTCTATCTGGCACATTTATAATGTATTCTTTAGGATTCAATTTTTTTTTCTTATAAATCATTTCAACAATTTTTCTAATTGAAAAATATTCTTTTGAAGAAAATTGATAATTTTCTCCAATTTTTCCTTTTATAATTAATTTATAGATACCATTACAAAAATCATCAGAATAAATAAATGATCTTTTAGATTTTCCTCCACCATGTAATTGAAATTTTTCCTTCTTATTTGCTTTGTGAATTGCTAAAGGAATGACTCTGTACAATTTTTGATATGGACCATAAAAATTTGCAAATCTAGAAATTATTACAGGAAAAGAAAATTGCTTAAATAATAAATATAAATAATTTTCTATGGTTGAATGTGATAAAGCATAAGGAGTTGATGGGTTATATTTTCTAAAATTAGAGTTTTTTATTTTCGCTGATCCAAAAACTTCTGGAGTTGAGATTTTTATATATTTTTTTAAAAAATTTTTATTAATTAAAAAATTATATAATTTAATTTTTGATAATACATTGGTATTGAAAGTTAAAAAGGGGTGTTGCCAACTTTCAGCAACCATTCCTTGACCCAAAAAATCAATAATTATATCTGGCTGGTGCTCTAAAATTAATCTCTTAAGCTTTTCAAAATCTTTATTAATATTGATCTTTTCAAATTTAAAATTTTTAATAATTTTATCCGGTAATTTATGAAAACAATTGAATTTTGGCTCAGATTGTTTTGATAAAGAACATCCTATAATCAAAAAATTCTTTTTTAATAAAAAACTTACCAATTGATTCCCTGAAAAACTATTACTTCCAAGGATTAATATTTTTTTCTTCATTATAAAAATTATGTGTATATAAATGCCAGGATATTAATACATTATAGTTTTTTAATTTAAAGATGAATAATTCAGAATTTATAATTAATTTTTTACAAAAAAAAGGTTTGAAAACTGTCTTTGGTATAACCGGTGGTGGAGCAATGTTTTTAAATGAAGCTTTTAGAAAACAAAAAAATTTAAACTTTATTTTTATGCATCACGAGCAATCTGCTGCGATGGCTGCTGAAGCATACTATAGAATAAAGAAAAAACCTGCTATACTATCTGTAACATCAGGACCAGGAGGGACTAATGCTGTAACTGGTGTAATTGGGGCATGGATAGATTCAATTCCAATGTTTGTTATATCTGGTCAAGTGGAATCCAAAGATATGATTTTAAATACAAAAACTAGACAAATTGGAATACAAGAGGCTAACATTAAAGATATAATTAAATCTATTACAAAATATAGCAAAGTGTTAACAAAAAATTCAGATATAGAATTTGAATTATCAAAGGCATACAAAATTTCCAAAGAAGGAAGACCAGGTCCTGTTTGGATAGATGTTCCATTAGATGTGCAATCAAAAAAATTTGTTAAAAAAAATGTAATTAAAAAATTTATTAAAAATAATAATAAGATTGAAATTAATAATAACAAAATTTCAAAAACATTAAAATTGATAAGAAATTCAAAAAGACCGCTAATTTTGATTGGAAATGGTGTTCATATTAGTGAAGCAGAAAAAAAATTTCATAATTTTTTAAAAAAAACTAATATTCCATTTGTATCAACTTGGAATGCAAGTGATATTACTCCTTCAGATCATAATTTATACTTTGGTAGACCTGGATTATTTGGTAATAGAATTGCAAATTTTGCTATCCAATCGTGTGATTTATTGTTGATTCTTGGTTCAAGGTTATCTGTGCCTATAACAGGTTATCAAATGAAAAATTTTTCGCCATTTTCAAAGAAAATTTTTGTAGATGTAGACAAAAAAGAAATGACTAAAAGAAAATTTAAATCAACTCTACAATTTAATAATGATGTTGGTAATTTTTTAAAAAATATTAATCATAACATTTTAAAAAAATTCACTCAAAAAAAGTTATGGCTAAATAAATTAAATAAATTAAAAAAATATTTAGATGAAGACAATAAGTATAAAAAAAATAAAAACTTTATTAATTCTTTTCGATTTATAAACTCTCTCTCTACTGTCCTAGGAGGAGAAGAAAATATCGTAACTGATATGGGGACAAGCTTTACTTGTACTATGCAGTCATTTAAAATAAAAAAAAACCAAAGGCTTTTTACCTCATCTGGAATAGCTGCTATGGGTTTTGGTTTACCAGGGATTATTGGAGCTTATTTTGCAGATAAGAAAAAACAACCAATTTGTATTTCTGGTGATGGGGGATTGATGTTTAATTTGCAAGAGTTTCAGACAATTATTAATTATAAAATACCATTGAAATTATTTATAATAAATAATGGAGGATATTTAACAATGAAATTAATGCAACAAAAAAACTTTAAAAAGTTTGTCGGAGCAGATAATAAAAGTGGTTTAACTTTGCCAGAATTTCTGAAAGTAGCAAAATCTTTTGGATTTGAAACTGTTAAACTTAACAATGAAAATAATCTAAATAAAAATTTAAAAAAGATAGTAACTTCAAAAAAAGCAACTGTTTGTGAAATAATTACAGCTCCAATGCAGGAACTAGTTCCTAGAGTTCAAACACAAATGAATAAAGATGGAACGTTTCAACCAGCGATGCTTGATAATATGTATCCATTTCTAGGTGTTGAAAAATTAAATGAAATTAGAAAAGATCTGTTAGACTCATAGTATGAAAACAATTATGATTACAGGTGCAACATCAGGCTTGGGTCTAATGCTTAGTAGACACTTTGATTCTTTAGGATATAATTTGATCACCGTAGGAAGAGATCAAAAGAAATTAAATTCATTAAAAAAAGAAATTTCTAAAAAGAATCGTAAAAATTCTTTTGCTTTAGATTTCAAATCTAAAATGAATTATATGAAATTTTTGAAAATTATAAAGAATAGTAAAAAAAAAATTGATATAATTATTCATTGTTTAGGTGGTGGTTTTGGTTTACATAATCCAATTATTAATCATGACGATTTGAATTTTTTATTTCATATAAATGTTTCAACAGCTGTTGGAATAAATAAAATTATCTTAGAAAATAAAAAATATAATAAAAATTTAAAAATAATTCATATAGGATCTGTTGCGTCAATTGAATCAACAGCTTCAGTAGGTTATTCTATGGTAAAAGCCTCTCTAGTTGCCTATACAAAAACTTTATCAAAATCACTAATCAAAAAAAATATATTTTTACATTGTGTTTTATTAGGCGCTTTTGAGTATGAGAACAATTCCTTTGAAAGATTAAAAATAAGAAATAAAAAAGTGTATAATAAATTTATAAAACTAAAATTACCAAGAAAAAAAATTGCTTATGGTGAGCAATTTTTGGGTCTTTTTGATTATTTAATTTCAGAAAATGGTAATCCACTAGCTGGAAGTTCAATAGTGGCTGATTTTTCAGAAACAAATTCTTTCAGGCTATAAATTAATGAAAAAATATAATTTAGAAAATATTGGTAAAATAACAAAAGCATTAAAAGTTAAAGGAAAGAAAATTGGATTATGTCATGGAGTTTTTGATGTTTTGCATGCTGGACATATAAGTCATTTTGAAGAGGTAAAAAAAAAATGTGACTATTTAATTGTTACAATAACCGAAGATAAATTTGTAAACAAAGGGCCAAATAGGCCTGTTAATAATCATTATTTTAGAGCTAAAGTTTTAGAATCTTTGAGACAAGTTGATTATGTTGCTATAAATTTTAGTCCAGATGCAACACATAGTATTCGACAAATTAAACCTAATTTTTATTTTAAAGGTAAAGATTATAAAGGTAAAAAAGATTTAACTGAAAGACTATACAAAGAAATAAAAGAAGTTAAGAAGATTAAATCAAAAATAATTTATACAGAATCTCCATTAAAGAGTTCAACTGAAATAATCAACAAAAGTTTTTCATATATTTTAGATAGCGAATTAAATAAATTTTTAGAGAAAAAAAATAAAGAAAAACTTTTAGCACTAAGTATTGAAAGTTTAAAAAATATTGAAAATAAAAAAGTGTTAATTATTGGGGATGCCATAATTGATCAGTATGATACAGTTCAACCTTTAAATAAGCCTATTAAAGAAAGCATTTTAGCTACCAGATACTTAAAGAAAGATGTTTTTCTTGGAGGTGTTTTTGCTGCTGCTGTAAACTTATCTCAATTTAACAATAAGGTTTCTATTTGTACTGTAATTGGAAATGATAAAGATATTAAAGTACCTTTAGAAAAGTTTAAAAAAAAAATTAAGAGCAAAATATTCCTTGAAAAAAAAAGAGTTACAACAAGAAAGAGACGATTTGTAGAGAAAGCATATAATAAGAAAATAAGTGAAGTCTATTTTATGGATGATAATTTATTAGGACAGCAAAATAAAAATAAAGTTATTTCTTATTTGAAAAAAGAAACAAGTAAATTTGATGTTGTTATATTAATTGATTATGGACATGGATTTATTGATCAAGATATTTATAATGTACTAAATAAAAAAGCTAAATTTTTGGCTATAAATTGTCAAACTAATAGTGCAAATTTAGGTTTTAATTTAATAACAAAATACCCAGTTTCAGACTTTATTTGTATTGATGAACCTGAACTTAGATTAGCTGCCTCAGATAACATTAATGAAATACAAGATATTGTTACAGGACAGATTACAAAAAAAATTAAATGTAAAAATATTACAATTACAAGAGGAAGACAGGGTTCCTTCTCGTTTTTTAATTCTAACATTTTAAATACACCTGCTTTAATTTCAGATAAAGTAATAGATACAATAGGTGCAGGTGACGTTTTTTTGGTGATTACTTCTTTGTTATATTCCACTAAATCTGATCAATTAGTTACAAATATTATTGGAAATATAGCAGGAGCTTTAAAGGTTGATATCTTGGGACACTCTAAATCAATAAGTAAATCAAATTTTTATGCTGTCCTAAACCATATTTTAAAATAATCTTTTTTATGAACAAAAAAAATTCTGCTGCAATTTTGAACAAACAAAAGAATGATTTATTGATTGTAAACCTTGATTATCCATCTCATGTACCAAAAGATTATGTTTTAGTGAAAATGAAATTTTCTGGAATATGCCACACTCAATTAAATGAAATAAATGGAATATTAGGTAAAGATAGATTTATTCCTCATTGTATTGGGCATGAAGGTGTAGGTGAAATTGTTACTATAGGTTTGGGTGTTAAAAATTTTAAAATTGGTGATAAGGTTGTTGTAAGTTGGATAAAAAAAAAACAGAGTAAAAAAATTTTACCGACATTCTATAATTCTAATTCAAAAAAAATTAATACCGGTGGATGTAATACTCTTTTAAACTATTCATTAGTAAGTAAAGATCGAGTCTATAAAATTAACAAAAAAAACAAGTATTTAAGAGAGTCTATTCTTTTAGGATGTGCTTTACCAACTGCTAGCAACGCAATATTAAATAATTCATCAATTAATAAGAAATCAAAGATCTTAATTATGGGGATGGGAGGACTCGGTTATGCAAGCTTATTAGTCTTAAATTATTTAAAGTGCAAAGATGTAACTTGCATAGATAACAATATAAAGAAATTAAATCTTTTAAAAAAAAGAAAAGGGGTTAGGTTTCAATTAATAAATAATAACAATTTAAAAAATTTTATCAAATTAAATAACAAGAATTTTGATTTAATAATAGATTGTACTGGTTCAAAAAAATTAATAGAAAAAACTTTCTCCTTATGCAGACCTTTTATTGGTAAATTTATAATAATTGGTAATACAAGATTAAATGAAAAAATATCTCTCAATGCTTGGGATTTTATTTCTGGTAAAACTTTAACAGGTGCTTGGGGAAATGGTGGAACAATTATGAAGAATTTTAAAATAAATGAAAAAATACTAATAAATCAAATCAATAATATTAAAAGAATTTTGCCAAATAAGAATTATGTTTTAAAGGACATTAATAAAGTTATAAAACAATTTAAAGATGGTAAAATATTGAGACCAGTGGTAAAATTTTAATCATGACATATTTTGATCCAAAATATTTTAAAAAAAAATCAAAAGTAAATAGAGTTGTTACTAGAAAATTAAAAAATAAATTTATAGCATGGGAGTTGGGGAAAGAATATTACGACGGAGATCGTAACAATGGATATGGAGGGTTTTCATATGATGGAAGATGGTTGGGCTTATTGCCAAAATTTATAAAAAAATATAATTTAAATAATAATTCTAAAATCTTAGATTTAGGATGTAAAAAAGGTTTTATAATGAAGGATCTTAAAATTCTCTTACCTAATGCCAAAGTGTGTGGAATTGAAGATCACATTTATCCAATTAAAAACGCCGAAAAGGAAATTAAGAAAAATATTATATTTAGTAGTTATTATGATATTCCATTTAAAAAAAATTACTTTGATTTAGTAATAGGATTTAGCTCAATATATAAATATAATTTTGCTGATGTTGTAAAGACTATTAAAGAAATAAATAGAGTTTCTAAAAAGTCCTTTATAACAATAGCAAGTTACTCAAGTAAAAGAGAAAAAGAAATTTTTGATAAATGGACGTTACTAGGGACCACTATTTTAGAAAAAAAAGAATGGTTGCAACTTTTCAAGATGACTAAATATAAGGGTGATTACTATTTTACTACTTCAAAATCGCTTAATTTAAGTTGATTTTTTCTAGATTATATTTTATCTCATAATACACGATGGATATTATTAAAGAAAAAAAAATTAATTATATTTGGGAAGAAATAGAAAGTGTAAAAACTAAGCCGAATTATTGCTCAGGTATTATAAAAGAAAATTTTAAAGATTTTTGTGAAAGGTTTAGGAAAGAAGAAAGTTTAAAAAATACTATAAATGAAATTTTTGATGGAAAAGTTTTTTTAATTAAATCTTGTTATAATAAAGAATTTATCAATAAGCTCAAAAATAGTTTTAATGATTTTATTTTATCAAAACCATCGAATTTTCACAAAATGATAGAGGGGTGCCCAGATTTTCACAGAATAATTGATGAAAACGTATCTAATTTATACGCTGTAAGTGCAATAAAGCATTCTGCATATTTTTTTAATTGGAATGGCGACCCATATAATTTATTTCCTGAAATTTATGATAAATGGCGGTTATTAAAGTTTTTAGGTGGAAGACATTATAATGAATTTGAGAATAACACCCCAAGAGATGGAGTTGTTGATAGAATTCAGATACTAAAATATCCATCTGGAGGAGAGATGGATTTACATTGTGATCCTGACCACAATCAAAGGTTGTTCATTTCGGTATATATGAGCAAAAGAGAGAAAAATGGAGATTATCAAGAGGGCGGTTTTTATCTACTTGATGATCAAAAAGAAACTATTGATTTAGAAAATCATGTAGATCAAGGTGACTTGGGATTTGGTTATGCAACTCTAATGCATGGAGTAAAAAAAATTGATCAATCAAAAAAAAAAAAAAATAATGCAAATTTTAGCTCAGAAAATGCAAGATGGTATCTAGGTCTATACTCAAATGACTCTGATGAAATCAAAAATAGAAAGACATCTATTACTATCAAAAGTTGATTATTCAGGTATAACTTAACTGAAAAGAAGCGATCAAAACTGTAAACAATTTTGAATAATGTTACTATTTTCTAAATATGAGCATTTACTATATAAAAAATTTTATTAAAAAAAAAATAGAAAATCATCAAAAACATAAAATTTTATATTTTAGAGCAATAATCCATTTGATTAGATATTTTTTATTCAGTAATTATAGAAAAAATAGATGCCTTATAGATCCACCTTCAGATTTTTTTTATAAATATAAAAATTTAGTAAATTATTTCTCAATTCCTTTATTAATTGTTGCAAAATATTTAAAAAAGAAAAAAATTTTTATAAGTATAAATAATGAGTGTAATTTTTCAGTTGGGCATATTTATGCTGAAATTGGTTTCATTAAAAAAATACAACATTCAGATGATAAATACTCTTTTTCAACAATATGGTTTATGTCATCTAAAAAGGACATTTTAGGTGAAACTGTAGATTTATTTGAAAATAAGAATTTTAAAGTTTTGTTTGGTGGCATAAAAAGAATAATCTTTACATTTGTTGCTATAAAGTATCCATCGATCTCGATTGATGGATCCTTAAGTCATACAAATTATATTTTAGGAAAAGACAATTCACATCGCATTACATTTCATAATTTGACAAAAAGTCGCATAAGATTAATGACAAAGAGTCAAGATTTTTATCCAAATAAAAATAAGCTTGAAATCTATCATGAGGAAGCAAAAAAATTACTAAAAATTTTAAATATTTCAAAAAAGTATATAGTTATTCAAATTAAAACAAAAATAGAAAATGGAACATTTAAACCTCTAAGTTCAGAGTTACTTTTAGAAACTATAGAGTATTTTCAGAAAAAAGATTATCAAATTGTTTTTGCAGGTCGAGAGCAACTTCCTGATGTTTTTTTAAATAAATCTATAATTAATTATGCAAACTCAAAATATGTATCAGCTCTAAATGATTTTCTTCTTGTCGGGCATTGCTCTTTAGTTATTAGTTCAGCTTCTGGATTTAGTGAAATTCCATATTCTTTTGATAAAGCCATGTTAATAATCAATGTTCATCATATTGGCCAATATTTTGGACATCGTACTATCTTGTTACCCACATTACTTTCTCGGAAATCTAAAAAATTTAATGCAAAAGTTCAGCATCTGCATCTTTGTACTTATGGCCCTAGCTGTGGTGATGAAATTTTTGAGGATTTGTATGTTCTTCATATGCCAACTAGTGAGGAGATTTTTATGGCAGCAAAAGAGTTAGAAGGAATGTTGTCTGATACTGTTCCTTCTTTTACAATATTGCAAAAAAAAATACGTGATAATGATTGTTGTCCATTGTTATCATGTGGGTTAAGTCGAATATCTGATCATTATCTTATAAAACATGGATATTTTTTTGAAAAATAAGAAGAAATGATTATTTTTATCTTTGCTTTCAATCAAAAAGAATCTTTAAATTTAATTTCAAAAAAGTATTTATATTTATATGATTAATATTATTTAATAAAACTAAAATTCTTTTGTTATATTTAACATACTTTCATACAATTATAAAATTTGATAGATATATAAAAAAAATAATATGATTAAAAAATTTATCCCTTTATTTATTAAACTCTTTTTTAAACGAATGAGAGATTTTTTAACTTGGGATCAATGGATAAATCAATCTTATTCCCAAGAGGGTGAGGATATGGTTCTAAAAAGAATATTTGGTGATAAAAAAAAAGTCTTTTATGTAGATGTTGGTGCACATCATCCAAAACGTTTTTCAAATACTTATCTTCTATATAAAAATGGATCAAAAGGAATTAATATAGATGCATCACCAGGGAGCATGAAGTTATTTAATAAATTACGGCCAGGAGATATCAATATTGAAATAGGTGTTTCAGCAAAAAAAGGCGAACTTGATTATTATGTTTTTAATGAACCAGCTTTGAATTCTTTTTCAAAAGAACTGTCTGAGAAAATAGATAAGGAAAAAAATCTATTCTTTATAAAGAAAGTAATTAAAGTTAAAGTTGAGCGCTTAGATAAAATTCTAGACAATAATTTAATTATTAATGAAATTGATTTTTTTAATATTGATGTTGAAGGATTAGATTTTGATGTTCTTCAATCAAATGACTGGTCTAAATATAGACCTAAATTTGTCTTAGTTGAAATCTTAGGTGCTAGCTTACATGTCCTTGATGAACACCCAATAGTAAAATTTATGAGAGAAAAAGACTATGAAATTTATGCAAAACAAGTAAATACGATGTTTTTTAAGGAAAAGAACTATAATTAATTATTAAAAATGATGACATTATTTTCATAAATGATTTTTAAATTATGAGTGTTTTAAAAACCCCAATACTATTTATAGTTTTTAATCGTCCAGAAACTACAATAAAAGTTTTTGAAAAAATACGTCAAGCAAAACCTTTAAGACTTTATATAGCTGGCGATGGTCCTCGTGAAGGACGCGAGGGCGAAAAAGAAAAAGTTAATAAGGTTCGTGAAATTGTAACCAAGCTTGACTGGCCTTGTGAAGTTAAAACACTTTTTAGAGATAAAAATCTAGGCTGCAAAAAAGGAGTTAGTACTGCTATAAGCTGGTTTTTTGAATACGAAGAACAAGGCATTATTTTAGAGGATGATTGTTTGCCTCATTTAGATTTTTTTTCCTTTTGTGAAAATTTACTAGATAGATATGCTAGGGATGAGAGAGTATCAATTATCACAGGAAATAATTTTCAAAATGGCAAATGGAGAGGTGATGGGTCTTATTATTTCTCAAAATATAATCATATTTGGGGTTGGGCTTCATGGCGTCGTTCATGGTTTCACTATGATGGTGATCTTAAATTTTGGCCTGAGTGGAGCAATTCAAAAGCTTGGTTTGATCATATGCCTGATAAAGTTGAGCGAAGATATTGGCAAAATAATTTTGAATTAGTACAAAAAGAGCAAATTGATACATGGGATTATCCTTGGACAGCTAGCATATGGTATAAAAATGGTCTTACAGCAACTCCAAATGTAAATTTAGTCAGTAATATAGGTTTTGGAAAAGACGCAACACACACGAATTTTGAAAATGACAAAAATGCTAATTTGCCCACTAAAGAAATAGGTAAGATTATTCATCCATTAAAAATAAAGCAAGATACAGAGGCTGACAGATATAACTTTGATAATTTTTTTGAAGGGCTCAATTATCGATTTCCGCGTAACCTCTTTAGATTGCCTAATAGAATAATTAAATATTTTTTAAATAATTTTAATTTTTTAAAAGATAGTAAAAAAAATAAAAAGATATAATTATATCATTATCAAAATATGATTAATTTAAAACAGATACTAAATTCTTTTTGGATTAAATTTAAAAAAATAATAAGTAAAATGATACTAATAACCAATTATCATATTAATAATATTATTAGTCATTTTAACCAAAAATTATTCAAACTTTTTTTTAAAAGAAAATTATATAATATAAAATCTTTGTTTGCTTTTAATGTAGATCTTAGGAAGCAAGATGGGGCCTATGGATGGTTAAATTATATAATCCCAAATATTAATAAATATTCAAATTATAATTTTAAAAATTTAGAAGATATAAACTTTAAGCATTATCATGATTATAAAATAGAAAGACTTTTAATTTTTTTTCCTCAAAGTTTGGGCTATGAGATTTCATCAAAACTAATTAAAAGTTCAAGAAAAATTATTTTTTTTGTAAATGACAATGTAATGTTTTGCAAAAGATCTTACAATACAGCCTTCAACAAAGAATGTCTGAAATGTTTACCAAAATATAACCCATATAATAGTTGTGATCATTTCCCTTATCCATCTAAAGATTCAAGTTATATTGATTTTATTAGTACATTAAAAAGTAAATCAAAATCGATACTTTTCGTATGTCATAGTTCAAGCCATGTAAAAATAATTAATTCAATATTTCCAATTTCAAAAATATTTAAGTCCAAACATATTTCTCCTACTTTTAAAAGCATCAAAGTAAAAAAAAATAAAATATATAAATATGATTTTCTTTTTCATGCTCATATGCTTCAGTCTAAAGGTTATTTTTATTTTTTAAAGCTAGCAAAAGCAAATCTTAATTTAAAATTTTATATGCCTGATTATGATTTGCTAAAAAATTTTTTTTATAAAAACATTATATTTGATAGAAAAAATTGGAGTAATGGATTGCAAGAAATAATTTACGAAACTAAAATTATACTATGTACATCTTTTTGGTCTGCTAACTTTGAAGGATCAGTTTTAAAAACAATGTTAATGGGAAAATGTTGTGCAATAATTAAAAATACCAATTCTTTTTCAATGGATATACCAAATAACTCTATAATAAAATTGTCTGGTAATCTTATAAAAGACTCTAATTTACTAAAAAAAAGGTTAAAAAATAATACTGAAATTGAAAAAATGGGTAAAAACGCTCGAATATGGGCTATGAAATATATACAAAATAATCCCAAAAAAGAGATTAAAGTTTTAGATAATTTTTTAAAATGTTGAAATTTTTACTTTCTGAAATATTTTGATTTACAATAAATAGTTTACGGTCGCACATGCATGCATTTTTTTCCATTTCTGAAAATGCATCTTTAATTTTTTCCAAGTCATAATCGTAATAAGATTCCCAAAAACCTTTTTCTTGAAGATTTCCTAGACTCATACTTGAAAAATTAGGTGATGAAGATTCTGAGCAATGATATAGTTGGCCATCAAATCCTACAGCAGGATGAACAAATCTTGCAAAGCAAGGTAAATACCTTGTTTTATCTATTTTGTAATCTTTATCTGGATCTACTGCAGTCACAACACAATTTTCAGATTTTGTTTCTGACACTACATTTGAAATTCTTTCTATCTCTTTAGTTTTTTCTTTAATAATTATGTCTTCTTCCTCAGTCAATGTATAACCTCTTGGTGTTTGTGGCATTGAGAATCTTAAAGTCTCAACTCCAATTTCATTACATATTTTTATACATTCTCTAATTTCTTCATCGCTATTATTTGCTGAAGTTACCAGATATGTTGCACCAATATTTAGGTTATTGATCTTAAGAGATTTTAAAGTTTTTATATTCTCTATAATTTTTGATAAAACATTTTTTGAACCAGGCAATCCATGAGTTTTATTATAGCTTTCTGGAAATCCAGCATCTAAACTTATTGTTAAATAACTGCCTTTTTGTAAGCTACCTTCATTTAAAATATTATCTAAATCTTTTGGAATTTTTAATAATTTTGTATGAATTCCAATGATTTGCTTATTGCTAATTATTTTTTTAATTAATGGCGAAACATGCTCGTAATGTAATGGATCAGTGGCATACCCAGCAACAATAATTTTATTTATATTTCCGTGAGGTCCGTTTACTGTTTCATCAAGAACAGACAGGTATTTTTCAATATCAAGTCTTGTGCCAGTATTATCTGCTGATCCACCATAACAATATGGACAGCTCATCCAACATAACTTTTTGCCAGACTCTCTTCCTGGTTGGATTTCTAGTTGAATAGGAACTACAGTTTTGTTAATAATTTTTTCTATAAATTTATCTATATCTTTAATATATTGTGCTTGATAATTTACTCTATTTACTAGTGCTTGATCATTATTTTTTTCATTAAGAACTTGATCCGCATTTAAATCTTTAGAAATATTAGACATAAGTAATCATTGATTTAGTATAATATAAATTGCTTTTTTAAAAGCATAATTATAACTTTAATTAAATTATGCAAATAGAAAATCAACTTGCTGTATTAATCTTATGTGGTGGCAAGGGTACTAGAATGGGTATAAATTTTAAAAACAACAATAAGTCACTAATTAAAATTGGTAATAAATCATTAATTTCAAGAAATATTAACTATCTGTTTAGACAAAAGTTTCGTAATATTTTTGTGGTGACTGGACACGCACACAAAAAAGTTGAAAAAGAAGTAAATAAGAAATTTAAAAAAAAAGTATATTTGAATTATACAGGTTTAAATAGCAGTATCTCATTAAGAATAAAAAAAACTTTAAAACTACTTGATAAATTTCAATATGTTTTAATAATGAATGGAGATAGTCTATATAAATTCAATTTAAAAAAAATATTTTATGAGACATTTAAAAAAAATATTGATTGTTCATTTATTTGCACCTCCAAAATTATTAGATATGGTTTTTTAAAAATAAATAGTAAAAAAAAAATTAAATCATTTACTAAGAATGAAAAAATCTCTAATTTCCATAATAATGATTATCATTTATTTTACTCAGGAGTATGTTTTGTAAATAAAGAATTATTAAAAAAAAACTTAGATAAAATTCAAAAAAATTTTGAATTAAATTTATTTAATAAACTTATAAAAAAAAATAAAACAAAAGTATTTTTCGATGAAGGAGAGTTTAGAGATTTTAATAATCTTGAAGATATTCAGGGTTTAAAAAAATAAGTTTTTAAAGTTAATTTGAAATTTTCATAAATAAATTTTTTTTTAAAAGTAACCAAATTTTTTCTTATATTTTTATAATATTTATCTGTAAATTTATTTAAAGGATTAGGAATTTCGATTTTCAAATTATGCTTTTTATTATAAAGATAATTTTTTAATGTCTTTTTATTTAAAATCTGTTTTCTATTTAAAATGAAATTATCAAATCCAAATGATAATTTTTTTATTTTTTGTTTTTCTCTTAAATCTACATAACAAATATAATTATCCACTTTTAAAATTAAAAAGGTTTTAAATTGTTCTACTTTTTTTTCAATTATTTTAACAGATTTACATGGGGATAATCTCTGTATTATAGAAAAAAAGTGTGGCATCAAGTCTAAAATAATAAACTTATAACTATTTTTTCCACCTGTATGAAATGTAAAAAAAAATTTTTTAAATTTTTTTTCTTTATAAAATTTTTGACTTTTATAAGCATCACCTAAAAGATAATTGCTTAAATTTATATCAATACACTTTTTAGATTTCAGAAATATTTTTGCCTTATTTAGATGCCAATCATAAGACTTATTTTTACAAAAAAAAAAAGGCTTTTCTATAAGTAATTTTTTTTTTGTATAAAATTTATTTATATATTTGTAATGAGTATTAGTTGTTGAGCTAATAATTAAGAAATCTAAAAAATTTATATTATTATTAATCTTTGTTTCATTTTGAAATTTATTGATTATTTTATTTGTTCTTTTGATACTAGACGCTTTTATGTAAGTTAACTTAGCACCACATTTATTAAAATCTCTAATAAAAAGCTGACCCATTTTGCCAGGTCCAATTACTCCAAAGTTCATTTAAATTTTTTAATTTAATTTATTTTATAATTAATCATTTTTAATAGATAATGAAGAATTTAGATATACAATTTTTTTTAGAATATTTAATTTTGAATTATGTATTAAAATAATAAACCTTTAAATTTATGATATTTTCTATACTTATATCAGAAATAAGATTAAATTTTATTTAAATTTTTTCATGAATATACATATAAAAAATATAATAAAGAAAATATTATACAAGCTTGGATGGGACGTGTATCGCTTTACTCCATCTAGCAGTCCTCAAATGCAAATTATTGCAGCATTAAAAAAAGAAAAAATAAATACTATTTTTGATATAGGTGCAAATGTTGGTCAGTTTGCAAAAGATCTTAGAACAGCTGGTTATGATGATGAAATTGTAAGTTTTGAGCCTTTGTCCGCTGCACGAGAGGGTCTTTTAAACATTGCAAAAAAAGATAAGAAATGGCAAGTGCATGGTCAAGCGGCTATAGGAGATAAAGATGGAGAAATTACAATTAATGTATCAAAGAATTCAGTTTCATCGTCTGTGCTTTCAATGAAAGATTTACATTTATCAGCTGCCCCAACTTCAGAGTTTATCTCTAGTGAGAATGTACCAATTTATAAACTCGACTCAATTTCAGAAAAATATTTGAATAAAAATTCAAGATTATTTATAAAAATCGATACCCAAGGATTTGAATGGGAGGTGCTTAATGGAGCAAAAAATACTATTTCCAGAGCAAGTGGAATAATTTGTGAATTATCACTTGTTCCACTTTATAATAACCAGCGGTTATGGAGAGAAATAATAGATAGGTTAGACTCTGAAGGATTCATACTCTGGGCATTGCAAAAGGGGTTTACAGATCCAAAAACAGGACAATCATTACAAATGGATGGTATTTTTTTACGTAAATACTAGATGAAAGATAAAGAGTAGCAATATAATCTTTAAAAAACATTTTAAGTAAGAGGAAATAAGAAAAAATTATTTCTACCATAAGTGGTATTTATGTTGATTTGGTTGTAATTTTAGTCTGTTTAAGAAAAATTTATTAGTATGTTAAAAGCATAAAAAAAATAAAGTGTCAAATTATATCATTTTAGACTCCAATTTTAGCACAACACGACGTTTGATGAAAAATTCATCTGAAATTGTTTCAAAGGAATTAAAGGAAACAAAAAAATCAGAAGAACAATTTGAAACAATCATGTTTTTACCAAAACATAAAGACTTAATAAGTGAAGGTGGTTTGAGAAAACAAGGATATTTTAAAAAAAATGATTATAACAACCCGCTTATTACAGTTATCACAGTTGTATTCAATAATGAACAATTTCTTGAAGAAACAATTTTAAGTGTTTTAACGCAATCTTATGACAATATTGAATATCTCATTATTGATGGAGGGTCTACAGACGAAACTTTAAATATTATTAAAAAATATAATGATACTATCGATTATTGGGTAAGTGAAAAAGATTATGGAATTTATGATGCAATGAACAAAGCATGCAGACTATCCTTTGGAAGTGGTTTAATCTTTTTAAATTCAGGTGACAAATTTGTTGGGAATGTATTTCATGGTAAACTCAGGTTTCCTTATTTGCTACCTTGTAAAATTAAAGAAAAAAATAAAGAAATTTATTATAAAAAAATATCAGATGTAAAATGTGGTATGCCAACCAGCCATCAAGCGATGGTTTTTTCAAATAAAAAGATATTATATGATTTGTCATATAAAATTTCCTCTGACTATGATTATTTTATTAGACATGGTACTTTTTCCCAGTTAGATACGAATTGCTCAGGGTATGTTTTATTTGATAATAATGGTTTAAGTAAAAAAAATAAGTGGCGTAGAGATTTTGAAACAATAAAAATCTTATACATACATTTTGGTTTGATTAAAACATTAAATTTTATTAAAAAACAATTACTTAAGTTTATTTATAAATAATTATTTAACTAATGGCCACCGTATATATTTTACAAAAATTATTATCTATTTTAATATTACTCAGATTTAAATCTGTTTATTCTTTTCTATGTATTATTTTATTTTTTTTTATATTTTTTTTTAAGGATGATAGCTTTGATATTGGTGGCTATACAACTCTTGCTTCCGTTCCGGGAGTTTTTGAGTTATTTTATTCTGGAGTAATAGATACAATACACTCATTTGTTGGAGATAATAGATTAGTTATATATATTTATCAATTGCTATATGTGGGCTTAGCCTCATCAATAATTTTTTTTTTCAAAGAAAATAAATTTTTAATTTTAGCAGTATTACTTTCAAGTGTTGCAATGATGTTGGGTGTGCATAATAATTTAAGACAAGGCTCTGCATCTGTGTGGATATTACTTGGAATTATATCTTTTATTCAGGGTAAAAAAAAAATAGGCGTTTTATCAACACTAATTTCTTTAGGTTTTCACAGTGCATCATTTTTTTTTGTTATATTAATTGCTACGTTAGGAATTGCTTATAAATATTGTGTGCCTAATGAGTCTTATAAAAGAAATCGAATTTTATATGTTTATGGTATTAGTTTTTTTTTAGCATTAGTTTGTTTATTTGTATTCAGTATGATTGTATATTTGTCAAATTTTGCATCTACATCGTATGGTGATTTGTCATCAGTCAAAAACCTTCCTTTTACAGAACAAGGACAGCTAGGTTTTGGTAGATATTTAGGAATGGACCTTGCCACTGGTAATCCAGATAGAGTAAATCATCAATTTAAAATACTAATATTATTTTTATTTTGGTTAAGCACAGAATTTTTATTAAAGTTTCGCTCCATTGACCATCAATTAGATTTCATTCGTTATTTAAGGCAATTTTTTATAATGTTTGTAGTTTGTTTAGGTTTTTTTTCAATATTTAATGAGATTGGAAATCGTATTTTGTATCTATATTATGTTGTGGAAATGGGCATGTTGTGTTTTTTGATAGATCGTAAAATGTACAATTTAACAGTTTTTATTCTTTTAAGCTACGCATTTGCATTTAATGTTTGGACTATTTTAGGTGGAATATGAAATTAAGCCTTGTGTCCATAATTACTCCTTGTTTGAATGCACAAAAATATTTAGAGAAAATGATATCTTCCGTAATATCACAAACATATAAAAATTGGGAATTAATTATAGTTGATGACTTTTCTAATGATGACTCGGTTAAAATTGTAAAAAAATTTTTGGATCAATATCCCAGAATAAAACTTTTAAGATTAAGCAAAAGATCAGGTACAGCTTCAGCAAGAAATGAGGGAATAAATTTTGCAGAAGGAAGATATCTTACATTTTTAGATGCAGATGATTATTGGGGTGATAATTTTTTGAAATATTCCTTAAAAAACATAAAGGACAATTCATTTATATATTCAGACTTAAATTTTGTTGATGAAGCAGGAAAATTCATAGACAAAATATCTGCAATATCCAAGGTTAATTATGATGGAATTTTGAAAGGAACACCTATTTCATGTTTAACTGCTTTTATAGATTTAAAGAAAATTGGAAAAAAACTTTTTCCATTAAATACCTATAGAGAAGATATAGCTTATTGGTTATTGTTACTAAAAGACTGCAATGAAGCACGTGGCTTTAGTTTTTGTGAGGCTAACTATCGTTACCGAAAAGGCTCGTCATCATCAAATAAATTTAAAATGGCATTTCAAACATGGCAAGATTATCGGAATCAATATAATTTATCTTTTTTAAGATCATTATATTTTTTTTCTTATTATGCTTTCAATGGTTTTAAAAAATTTTTTCTTTTTTATTTTGTTAAAACTTTTAAGAATTTAAAAATTATTAATTTTTTTAGATTAAAAAAATAACTTTATTATGATTCTTGTAACTGGTGCAAATGGATTTATAGGTAATTCTCTTTGTCATTTTTTGTCTAGACTTAATATACCAGCAATTGGAGCTGTCCGATTTGAAAACTCATTTTTAAAATTTCAAAACGTAAAGCATGTTTCAGTTGGTGATATTTCTTTTGATACAAATTGGAGTAAAATATTAAAAAATTGTGAATATATAGTTCACTGTGCTGGTAAGGTGCATGACATGAATAATGCGAATAATTTAGATAATTATCGTAAGGTAAATATAGAAGGTACAAAAAATCTCGCAGAACAAGCAGCTAATGCTGGAGTAAAAAGATTAATATTTTTAAGTTCAGTCAAAGTTAATGGTGAGAGTACCGATAATATTTCAAATGATCCAAATAAAAAAGTATTCAGACATTATGACATACCAAATCCTCAGGATGGCTATTCAATGTCCAAATTCGAAGCTGAGAAAGTTTTATGGGAAGTTTCATCTAAATCAGGATTAGAGATAGTGGTCGTGCGTTTGCCATTAGTTTATGGTCGAAGTGTAAAAGGAAATTTAGCTAAGTTAATAAAAATTGTGCAATCAGGTATCCCTTTGCCATTAAGTTTAGTCAAAAATCAACGCTCTATGATTGGGATAGATAATTTAATTGATCTTTTAATTCGATGTATGGATCATCCAAATGCTGCAGGAAAAATTTTTTTAGCTTCAGATATTGAAAATTTATCTACACCTGATCTTATAAAAAGCTTAGCAAATTCAATGGGACGAAAGTCTCGCTTATTTCCTGTTCCTATTTTTTTACTTAGACTTTTAGGTTCTATTTTAGGCAAACAAAAAGAAATAAATCGATTACTTGGATCTTTAAAGATAGATAGTAGTTACACACAAGAGGTGCTAAATTGGATTCCTCCTGTAAGTGTTACTGAGGGAATTAGGCGCATGGTTCAAAGTAAATGATACGTATTTTTGATTTATTATTTTCCTTAATGGGGTTAATTTTTTTATCTCCTTTTTTAATTCTGTTATATTTTATTGGTTTATTAGATAATGGTTCACCTTTATTTATTCAAAAGCGAGTTGGTCGCAACCTTAAATTTTTTTTATTAATTAAATTTAGAACTATGCCAAAAAATACTAGATCTGCTGGAACACACTTAATAAAAAATATAAAATTAACTACGTTTGGATATTTTCTTAGACGAACTAAATTAGACGAAATTCCACAATTATTTAATGTTCTTTTAGGTGATATGAGCTTAGTTGGACCTAGGCCTTGTTTATTAAATCAGAGAAAATTAATTAAAGAGCGTAAAAAGAGAGGAGTATTTAAAATAAAGCCTGGTATTACTGGGCTTGCACAAATTTCAGGTATTAATATGAAAACCCCAACTCTTCTTGCAAAAATAGATTTCAAAATGATCAAGAGGATGAATTTATTTTATTATTTTTATTATATATTTAGAACATTCTTAAAATTATGAGAAAAGCAATTTGCTAATCTTACAATGGCATTTATTTAGATAAGTCAGGTTATTTCTAAAGATGAAGTTTTAAAAATGTAAAAAATATTGGCATTATCATTAACTTTTATTAAAGAACTTTAATATAATTGTTTTTTACTTTATGTGGTCTATTGTTAAATTTAAATGATAATTAATTATATTTTAAAATTATTATGTCAAATTTAGCTAAAGCATTACAAAATTTAATTATTCTACCTCGTTATGCTAAGAGAATTATTGCTGTCATTATAGATTTAGGTCTATGTATTCTGTGTACCTGGTTGGCATTTTATCTGAGGTTAGAGCAATTTATTAAAATTAATGATATAACAATAGTGGCTATAATAATATCTATAGTTTTGGCCATACCAATATTTTGGTTGGCAGGTTTTTATAAAACAATATTTCGTTTTGCAGGTCCATCAACAGTTTTAACTGTATCAATTGCTACATTAGCATACAGTTTAATTTACTTTGCAATTATTGGTATTTATGGGATTTCAGGTATTCCAAGATCTATTGGTCTTATTCAACCTTTGTTATTATTTTTTGGAATTTCAGGTTCAAGACTAATTATTAGATATTTATTTATTAATATTTTTACTTTTAAAAATTTTAAAAATAAAAAAAACGTATTAATTTATGGAGCAGGGAGTGCTGGAAGGCAGCTATTATTAAGTTTAGAAAATAATCCTAAAATGAAAGTAATTGGTTTTTTAGATGATAATCAACAATTTCATAATCAAAAAATATTAGGTCAAACAATTTATGATCCATTGAAAGTTGATAAGTTAATTAATTTAAAGAATATTGATTTAGTTCTACTTGCCCTTCCATCTATAAACCGTCTAAAGAGAAATCAAATTATAGATCATTTGAATAAACACAAAATAACAGTTAAAACCTTGCCAAGTATTCAAGATATTGTTGATGGTAAAGTATCGGTATCAGATATAAAAGATTTAACTATTGAAGATTTATTAAGCAGAGAACAAGTTCAACCAAATTTAGAATTATTATCTAAAAATATTAATTCTAAAGTGATATTAGTAACAGGTGCAGGTGGTTCTATTGGCTCAGAATTATGTCGTCAAATTTTAAAATTAAAGCCAAAAAAATTAATACTTTTAGAATTAAATGAGTTTGCTCTTTATAAAATTAGTGAGGAGTTAAAAAATATAACAAAAAATTTAAAGATTGTTCCTTTGTTGATTAATGTTCAAAATTCATCAAGATTAAACACAGTGTTTAAAACATTTAAAATAGATACAGTATATCATGCTGCAGCTTATAAACACGTTAATTTAGTTGAAGAAAATATTTGTGAAAGTGTTAAAAATAATGTTTTTGGAACTTTCTTAGTTGCGCAAAATGCAATTAAATACAATGTGCCAAATTTTGTTTTAATTTCAAGTGATAAAGCTGTAAGGCCAACAAATATAATGGGTGCAAGTAAACGGCTAGCTGAAATTTGTGTACAAGCACTTTATAATGATCAAGAAAAAATTACAAAATTTGCTATAGTTCGTTTTGGAAATGTTTTAGAGTCATCAGGATCTGTAATTCCTAAATTAAAAAAGCAAATTAAAGAAGGAGGACCAGTAACCTTAACTCACCCTGAAGTTACACGGTATTTTATGACAATAACTGAGGCTTCTCAGTTAGTTATTCAATCTGGGGCCATGTCCGAAGGTTGTGAGGTATTTATTTTAGATATGGGAAAAAGTGTAAAAATTAAAGATCTAATTTATAAAATGATTAAACTTTCAGGTTTAACAGTAAAAGACGCTAACAATTTAGAGGGAGATGTGGAAGTTAAGATAACGGGACTTAGGCCAGGTGAAAAATTATATGAAGAACTACTATTAGGGGATGATCCTAAAAAAACTTATCATAAAAAAATCAAAAAAGCACAAGATCCCTTCATTTCTTTTGATAAACTTAAAATAGATTTAGATAATTTATCTAATTCAATTGAAGATAATAAAGTATCCGATGTCAAAGATATACTTGAAAGAATACTGCCATCTTATCAATCGAACTCAAAAATTGTTGATCATATTTATGAAGAACAACTTAATTTTATAAACGATGTAAAATTAGTTTCTAAAGTCAATAATCAAGAAAACAAAATTGTTAAAATCAAGACCAAATAATTAATTATAATTTTAATTTTAAAACTTTTTATGAATAATTTGAAATATCAAAATACAGTTTTAATTAATTTAATAATATCTTCCATTATCCCGTTTTTAATTTTGGGACCTTTTCTACCAGATTTAATTGTAAGTGTTTCCTCTTTATTTTTTTTATGCTATTCACTAAAAAATAATAATTTTTATTATTTTAAGATTGTTCCATTCATTATATTTTTGCTATTTTGTATTATTATCACATTACTAAGTTTAGAATCTAAAGATATTTCTCTAAGTATAAAAAGTTCTTTATTTTATTTTAGGATAGGTGTGTTTAGTTGTTTTATTTGGTATTTAATTGATAAAGACAAAAACATTTTAAATTATTTTTATTACGCATTGGTTTTATGTTTTTCAGTTTTAGTTGTTGATGGTTATTTTCAATATTTTACTGGAGTAAATATATCTGGATTTAAAATATATAGTATTCGTGTTTCATCTTTTTTTGGAGATGAGTTGATTATGGGTTCTTATTTATCAAGATTGTTTCCTTTATTATTTGCTTTATTTTTAGTTAAACAAAAAAAAAAATATGAAACTTATTTTATCGGACTTTTATTTATTTTAATTGATGTATTGATTTTTATGTCAGGTGAGCGAACCGCTTTCTTTTTTTTAAATTTATCAACGATATTTATTGTCATCTTAATTAAAGAGTATCAAAAATTTAGATTAGTAACATTTATCATAGCTATGATTTGTATTTTTGTTTTAAGTCTAAATTCATCAAAATTAAGTGAAAGAATGTTTGAAAATCCTGCTAAAAATATGGGTCTCATTAAAAATTCGTCTGATAAAGATAAAGGTTTTATTAAAAAATCAAATGAACTAATTATTTTTACCCCAGAGCATGATAGTTTAATTCGTACTGCATATAACATGTTTAAAGATCAACCTATATTGGGACATGGGCCAAAGATGTTTAGAAAATTATGTAAAGATAAGAAATATGCAGTAGGCAAAGTACCCTGTAGTACTCATCCTCATAATTTTTATATACAGCTGTTAGCTGAAACTGGAATTATAGGATTTTTATTTTTATTTAGTATTTTGGGTTATGTTTTGTACTCTGCTTTAAGACAATTTAAATCTATAATCTTCAAACAAAAAAGACCCCTAACAGATTATCAAGTATGCCTTTTAGCAGGAATACTAATAACTTCTTGGCCTTTTTCTCCAAATGGTAACTTTTTTAATAATTGGATAATGATTGTATATAGTTTACCTATAGGTTTTTATTTTCAATCTATTTATTCTAAAAAAAAAAATAATATTTTTAAAAAAGTTGTATTATAATCAAAATTGTTTTAATAGTAATTTTTATATTCAGATAGATTTATATTATTATACTTAAATAATTACATGTTAAAAAATAATCCAAATAATAAACATGAAATTGATTTATTTGATTTAGCAAGTATACTTTTCAAAAATAAGTGGAAGATAATTCTTTCCATAGTTATTCCAATTATAATTATATATGGTTACACCTCTAATCAAATAAAAAATTTTACTGCCTCATCTATTGTTAAACCTATAACTACTCATGAAGAGAATAAATATATTGTTTTCAATGATGCAAATTCTTTTGATAAAGTTTTTTATAACAAAGATAATTTTAACTATTTAGGAGATGATTATGAGATAGTAGAGTCAAGTGATTTAAAATATCACATGTTTTTTTCAATTACAAAAGAACTTCTTTATAAATCTTATCTTGAAATACTCCAAGAAAAATCAGTTATTTCTGATGCCATAAGAGAATTAAATATATTAGATCGCGATATATATATTGATAATAAAACATATGAGGAGGCGATCAGTAGTCTTGTTTCAAAAATAAAAATTAATGCACCATATAGAGTTAAGGGTCATATAAACCCATCCCTATCGTACGGGAAGGATAATGCAGATATTCAAGTTACATTTAATGATATCACAAAGTGGAAATCTATTTTAGCATATATTGATAAGGAAATAAACTTAAAGGTAAGAAATAACTTAAAGTATCGAGTTGATGAATTGTTAAAAATCGAGAATAAAAAAAAACAATTTCAAATTAAGGATATATCAACTAGAATTGAAAATAAGTTAATTGATTATGATCGTCAAACTAAGAATAGAATTTTATATTTAAAAGAGCAATCTGAGCTAGCTAAAGCACTAGGTATTGCAAAAAGTACGCTTGAAGAACAAACATTTGGTAATCAAAAAACATTGTTGTTAAATGTAAAAACAGACACACCATTTTATTTAAGAGGTTTTGAAGCAATTGATAAAGAAATAGAGTTATTAAATAAACGTACTAATAAAAAAGCGTTTATTCCAGAATTGTTAGCATTAGAACAGAAAAAAAGAAACATTCAACAGAATAAAAACTTAGCAAGAATTCAAAAAAGTTTTGAATCAAGTCCAATAAATAATAGCGACACATTCAAGGCTGGATCAATTGATATAACTTTTACAGATGTTGTATACCATAATATAAATATTTTTATATTTGTACTACCTTCATTATTTTGTTTTATGATAGTCATATTTTATATTTTTATCATAAATTCACGTATATCTATAAAAAGCTATAAGGGAAAAAAAATTTAATTTTTTAATAATTTAGCAATTAATTTAGAACTTTTTTAATTTAAGAAACAAAGAATACATTATAATTATAAATGATTATGTTTATTTAACAGTCTCTTATCTAAACGTCCAAGATTCTTGAATTCCTTAAAAATACTTTTTAATTTGTTTTTCTGTGACCAATTAAAAGCACCAGCCCATTGTGTCTGTCTAATATACCAATAAAGCTTGGATGATGCGCCTTTAAGCTCATTCCAAGATGCTAGCATATCGTATCCGTAATAAAGATCGTAAGGGTGGAAATAAATAATAGGAGTAATATTATTTTTGATTGTTTTATGAATTGCAGTTCTAACAACTGACTTTGGAAATAATTTAAGGTAACTCCCACCTGTTTTTATCATAAATTTTGATGATATGATCGATTGGTAAGGAACAGGAAACTCTTTTATATCAACTGTACAGTTATTCCTCCAACTTTGATAATCTTGTTTACTTTGAAAATGCAGAGAAGAGTCATATTCAAATACCTCTGAAATAGCTTGAAGTCTGGCATAATCATTTTTATTAATTGAAAACTTGGGAGCTCTAAATCCTTTTATTTCCATCCCAGAAATATTACTAAGTTTATCTTTAGCTTCGCTTAAAGAATCTCTAACTTCTTTCGTAGTCATTCCATAGATATCGTCATGAAAATTTCCATGACAAGCTATTTCGTGTCCATCTGATACAATTAATTTTATAAGATCGGGATATCTATCTGCCATTACCCCAGTACAAAAAAAAGTAATATTTGATATATTTTCTTGAAATAAAGATAAAAGATTTAAAATATTATGGTAAGACTCAAAAAGACTATCTGTTCGAAGCTTTGGCAAAATATTTGAGTCAAGACTTCTACATAAATCATATGTAAAATCTTCTAAATCAACTGTGTAGTGAACAGCTAGTTTAGCAACTTCATTTTCATTTACCATGCATCATGCTCCCAAAATTGAAAATTACTAATATTAATTAGTTTTTTTAAACTTAAAATTTCATATATCATAAGAGGACTATGGATGCTGAAATATCTTTTATTATGAAGCGATTTAACAAGTGCAAAGTTAATAGTGAATAAAGATTGTTTTGTACACTTTAATTTTTTTGATAAATCAAAATCATCATCTTGAAGTATTAAATTTACTTGAAGTAAAAAACTTTTAAAAATAGTCCTTACAAGTTGTATTCGATTATTTTTTTTATCCACAATTACCTGTCCATTTTTACCATAAATTTGTCTAGAAATTTCATGTTCTGCAACCTCTTCAAAGCCTTTGAAGTTTTTTAGGTAAAAAATTTTATTTGACGAAGAGTTTTGGAGATGTTTATAAAATTCTTCATATGATAATATTTCTATATCTTCTGAGAGAATCTGTCTGAATTGTAATCTAATGCTATTAAAAATAAGACTAATATACCCAATAACCCTGAATTTGGCTGCCTTATGAATTGCCAAAGCTTTTTTTCTACGAATTGCAAAATAAATATCTTCATATTCTTTTGACTTTATTAATTTTCTTAAATACCCAAGAATTTCAAGATAAGCTACGCCGTCACGTTTATTTTTATCTACAATCAAATTTTCCCAGTATAGTACCTTTACGATTGAGTTTTTATATTTTTTTTTACGAATGCTAAAAGTAGAAATAGCAATTGTGTTATCATTATTTTTTACTAAGATAGTAAATCCATTTTTTTTTATCATCAAGATATAGCTGATTAGCTGTCAATTTTTTAATGGGACCCATTTGCGCTAATAGTTTAAAACTTACCTTAACATCAGTTAGATCTGCAATCTTAATCACATCAAACCCTTTTAAACCTATGACCAATAGCTACTGAAGAAACTCTTATTCTTTTAGGTAACATATGTTTTGGTAAAATTTTACTCAAATAAACTTTAAGGCTTAACTTATCAATATTTGATTTTTTTGATAACTGTACGGTAAGTTCAACATGTTGTCCAGTTATTGGATTGGTTTTTCCTTCTGCTTTAGCAAATTCAACACCGTTCAACTGAAGAGTTGCTCTTTCAACTTCTGAGGCCATAAATTTAAGTCCACCAACATTTATAACTTCAGTTTTTCGACCAATAATTTTGAAGTATTCTTTTTGTTTCTCAATAATATCTTTAGTATTGTACCACCCCTCATCGTTAAAGGGATTATTGGCATTTAAATAACCTAACATTCGAGTCTGTGATCGAATTTCTAACACATTATTTACCGTCCTTGATTCAACCCCCTCACCACCAATTTTCATAAATAAACTGTCACGAGCTTTACTTTTTACACGAACTATTCCTAGCTCTGACATACCAAAAGTTTGTCTAAAATCTACGTCAGGTAGTAATTTACAAAGTGCATCAAGTGTAGGTTGATCCATACGTTCAGTTCCATAAGTGATAACTTTAAGTGATTTAGGGATACTGTCAGGTATAAGTCCACTTAAAAGCATCATTCGAAGAAAAGTTGGTGTGGTTGGTAGAACTTCAACTTCTTGATCTGTACATATTTGTAGTATGTGTTTAACACTTCGAGATTTTGGAGCTACTATAGTGCCTTTATTAAACAAAGTATGAAATAAAGTGTTTAAACCACCAATGTGATCAAAGAGTAAAAAGTTAATAGTTTTCAGAGTAGGACGGGGTGTTTCAAACCGTTTCATGAACAAAGTTAAATCATGCAAAATTGCCTTAGGTCTCCCAGTGGTTCCAGTTGAAAAAAGTATCAAGCCAGCATGATTTATTTTTCTTAGATGTTTTATAAGCTCATGATTGTAGGTATGCTTTAATTTTTTAACAGTATTACCTTCTATAACAATATCAACCAAGGCAGACTTAAAGAAATATTCATGCTGTGATTTTGTGTCTGTTGTAAGTGGCACTAGGATCACGTTTTTGTCTATTAAGTGCAAAAGTGTAAGAATTGATTGAGGGTCAAAATCACCAATAATAGCAACAACATCACCGCTTTTTACATTTGATAAATCTACCACTTTCCTCTCAGTGATATCATTAAAATATAATTTACTATTAGAATGGATTAAGAATGGGTAATCAATTTTATCCCAAATTTTTTTAAGTTTCTTTAAGATATGCATTACACTCCGCCAACACTTAGGACTTGACCACTTAGTGAGGAAGCTTTTTTATCAATTAACAACTCAACAAGATCGCATACGTCTTGCTTTAGAAATTGTTTTTGAATAATCTGTTGAGATGTTATTTTTTTAATTTGAGAGTCACTTATTCCTTTAAGCAAATCAGTTCGTATCGGTCCTGGGGCAATACAATTAACTCGAACATCAAAATCAGCCATCTCTCTTGCAAATGTTCGAGAAAATACTTCAACCCCTGCTTTAGATGCTGCATATACCGACTCACCTTTAAGGGCTAAAGCTACAGCAATTGTTGAAAAATTAATGAAGCTACCATGCTTCTGTCTTAGCATTAGGGGAGCAAATAATTGACAGCAGTAGATTGTTCCAACAAGATTTGTTTGTATTAATTTTTGAACTGTAGACTCATCTGTAGTTACTGCCATATTCATAGACGCAACTCCAGCAGCATTAATAAAAGCTTTTACAGAAGTTTTCATTTTCTTTACTTTTCGTACAGCATTTTTCACAGATAAATAGTCACTTACATCACATTCAATATTTTCAATGCCTAACTCTTTTACTGATCTAGAAAGTCCGATTACTTTCTCACCTTTTTTAACGAGACGCTCTGTGATTGCTTTACCCAGTCCACGACTAGCTCCAGTCACAATAATCAATTTATACCTCCGATTGTCTTATAAATTCATCAGCAAGTGCTGAGACAGTTCGAAACATACTTTGAGATTTAGACATAGTGTTTTCTGAGGTCCAATCAAATTCAAAACCATATTCATCAGCCTTATCTTCTAAAGCAATACATACTTCTACAAGCTTCATCGAGTCTAGTAATGCTTCTCCACCAATTAACTGCATATTTTCAGTTATTTTTTTTTGACCTTCCAAAATTTCAGAAATTGTAGACATTACAATCTCTTTAGCTTTAGTTTTATCAATTTTCATTATTTTTTATGATTATTGACCAATGTTCTTTTGAGCGATTTGATAATAAGTTCAAGCTTATTGGATGTTTGCTTAAACTCTTTAGCACATTAGTGAATTCTATCTTCTTAATCTTGATTATTTGTAATTGGACTGGTTTCATTTTAGATTTCAACATATTATAATATTTAAGTTTGAAATTATAGTATTAATGAAAATTTTACTATCAAAAAACTTTATCAGAGTTTACCTACCAGAATGAAGATCTAATTTTTTTTATTATTTATGGAATAAGTATCATATTCAATAATTTATTGAATATTTCAATATTAATTAATTGTCATTATACCCTTAACCAAAAAGTAACAGAAATTGAGAAACTGTTGTAAAATATTATCTTTTTATCCTTTACTAAATAAATTTTTTTTAGTAAAGAACTGATGCCTGGTGATTATTGCGAAAGTGTAATACCCGATCCCATTCCGAACTCGGCAGTCAAGCCTTTCAGCGCCAATGGTACTTTGTCTCAAGACACGGAAGAGTAGGACATTGCCGGGCATATCTAAAATGAAAAATCTTTTAATAGTAACTGGTGGAGCTGGATTTGTGGGCTCGAACCTAATTAAATCATTATTAAAAAAAACTAATAAAAAAATAATCAGTTTAGATAACTATTCTTCTGGTAATAAAAAAAATCATTTTAAAGATAGTCGAGTTAAGTATATAAAAGCTGATACGGTTGATATTGCCAAATTTTTAGAAAAAGAAAAAAAAAAAATTGACTCAATATTTCATTTTGGAGAATTTGCTAGGATCTATAAAAGCTTTAAAAAATTTGATCAATGTTTTAAGTCAAATTCTATTGGTTCAAATGCTGTTTTTAAATTTTGTCTAGATAATAAAATTAAACTGCTTTATTCAGCAACTTCTGCCTCTCTAGGTAATAATGGTAATGATAAAAATTTATCTCCATATGCTTTTACAAAATCGAAAAATTTAGAATTATTAGAAAATTTAAGAAAATGGTTTAATCTTAAATTTGAAGTTATTTATTTTTATAATGTTTATGGACCAGGTCAAATTAAGATAGGTGACATGGCAACAGTGGTCGGAATTTTTGAAGATCAATATAAAAAAAAAAAAACCTTTAACTATTGTAAGACCTGGAACTCAAACAAGACGATTTACTCATATCGATGACACAGTTGAGACTTGTATAGAGGCTTGGAAAAAAAACAAACTTCTTCAATATAGTATAAGTCATAAAAAATCTTATTCCATCAAAGATCTTGCTAGAATGTTTAAAACTAAAATAGTTTATCTAAAACCAAGATCGGGTGAGCGATATGCATCAGCATTAACAAAAATATCAAATAATCGTAAAATAATTAATAAATATGGAAAAATAGATTTGAAA